>MDSZ01004824.1_pt1 | contig 42406 bp, 34 predicted proteins | sample 811201 | NCBI WGS metagenome assembly MDSZ01 (sample SAMN05326647, study PRJNA326480) | marine metagenome | isolation source: seawater | place: Indian Ocean: North | collected 2010 | reverse complement strand
TGCTTTTAAAGCACGCCAGCCGATATCGCTGCGGCAGAAGCCCTTTTTCCACTCAATCTTTTCGATGGCTGCATAAGCACGTTTTTGGGCTTGCTCTACGCTTTGCCCTTTAGCCGTGATGCCTAAAACGCGTCCTCCTGTGCTTACAATCTGAGCGTCTTTTTCTGCGGTACCAGCATGGAAGATCTGTACGCCTTCGGTTTGGCTTGCTTCTTCTAAATTATTAATTGGCGTATTCTTTTCGTATGAGCCGGGATAGCCTTGAGCAGCCATGACGACGCAAAGCGTTGTGTCGTTACTCCACTTAACGTCTTTAATTGTATTTAACGTTCCAGTGGCGGCTGCATAGAGAATATCTAAAAGATCATCTTCAAGGCGCATCATAATTGGCTGGCATTCTGGATCGCCAAAGCGGATATTATATTCGAGTAGCTTAGGCTCTCCATTGACGACCATGATGCCTGCAAAGAGTACGCCTGTAAAAGGAATACCATCTTTATTCATGCCTTCAACAGTCGGCTCGATAATATCTTTGATAATCTTTGCTTCTATTTCAGGCGTCATTAAATGCGCTGGGGAGTATGCGCCCATGCCCCCTGTATTGGGGCCTTGATCGCCATCATAAGCGCGCTTATGGTCTTGCGCGGAGGTTAAGGGAAGGATCGATTTGCCATCAGCGATTGCGAAGTAGCTAAGCTCTTCACCATCAAGAAATTCCTCAATAACAATTTCTGCGCCTGCTGTGCCGAAGCTCGCTTCTTCAAGCATGCCTTTGGCTGCTGCTATCGCATCTTCTTTGCCCTCGCACATGATTACGCCTTTACCAGCGGCTAGGCCATCTGTTTTGACAACGACTTTAGAGGGGGTATCTTCAATGAATTTTTTTGCGGCTGCAAAGTCAGTGAAGCGTCCATAGGCGGCAGTAGGTACGCCGTATTTTGCTACAACATCTTTCATGAAGCCTTTTGAACCCTCAAGTTGCGCGGCGGCTTTATTAGGGCCAAATGTTGGTATGCCAATTTCTAGCATTTTGTCGGCTAAGCCTAAAACGAGAGGGGCTTCTGGGCCACCAACAACGAGATCAATGTTGTTTTCTTTAGCAAATGCGACTAGGGCGTCTATATCTTCAGCGCCTATATTTACGCTTTCAGCGCAAGCGGCTATGCCGGCGTTAGCGGGTGCGCAATAGAGCTTTTCGCATTTAGGGGATTTAGAAATTGCCCATGCTAATGCGTGTTCACGGCCACCTGATCCAACGAGTAAGACTTTCATATAACAGCTCCTAAAGGCATTTAATATTCATAAAGTTAAGCTGTTATACCTTATTCTTGTAAAGATACAAGGCTTGCATTCCCGCCTGCGGCTGCTGTGTTCGTGCAAACCAGTTTTTCAGTCGCGAAGCGCGGCAGGTAATGTGGGCCACCAGCTTTTGGTCCTGTGCCTGATAAGCCACGACCGCCAAAGGGTTGTGTACCAACAACGGCCCCTGTCATTGAGCGGTTAATATAGATATTACCTGCACGTATACGCTGGGCAATTTTCTTTTGCGTTGTTTCAATACGTGAGTGTATGCCTAGTGTAAGTCCGTAGCCGAGTGTGTTTAGCTCATCTATGACATCGTCTAATTGCTCGGCATCATAGCGGACGATGTGAAGAATTGGTCCAAATACCTCCTTGGTGAGGCCGTGCAGATTGTGAAGCTCCCACACAGATGGGGCGAAGAAATGCCCACTTCTTTCTAGCTCGTTTTTGAGCGGTGTTTCGGCGATGAGCTTTCCAAACCCTTCTAAGGCTTGTCTGTGGTGAGACAAGATGGCGTGCGCTTCTTCATCGATCACTGGGCCAATATCACAGTTAATATGTGAGGGGTGGTTCAGATTCAGTTCATGAACCGCACCTGAGATCATTCTAATTATTTTATCTGCACATTCATTTTGTAAATAAAGGACTCTTAGTGCAGAACAGCGCTGTCCTGCAGAGCCAAAGGCGCTGCGGATAACATCATCAACAACTTGTTCAGGCAAAGCCGAGCTGTCAACGATCATAGCGTTTTGTCCACCTGTTTCGGCGATGAGCGGTGCAATTGACCCAGGTTTTTCAGCCAGCGAGCTATTAATTGACCTTGCCGTATCGATTGACCCGGTAAAGGCAACGCCATCAAGGCTTTGGTGCATCGTTAGCTGTGCGCCGATTTGTCCGTCACCTATAATAAGCTGTAGAACATTCTTAGGAATTGAGGCTTTATGCATCAGCTCTATTGCATAGGCTGCTATGAGCGGTGTTTGCTCAGCGGGCTTGGCAATAACACAATTACCAGCCATCAGAGCCGCTGCAATCTGGCCTGTAAATATTGCGAGTGGGAAGTTCCATGGGCTAATACAGACGAATGTTCCACGGCCTTCTAATGTGAGGATGTTGCTCTCTCCCGTTGGGCCAGGCAGGGGCGGTGTGTCATGTGCAAAAAGTTCTTGGCCTTGGCTAGCATAGTAGCGGCAAAAATCAACAGCCTCGCGGAGTTCATCATGGGCGTCTTCTATGGTTTTTCCTGCCTCTTTAACCAGTAATGCTATGAGCTCTTTTCGATTAGCTTCGAAAAGGTTGGCAGTTTCAAGCAGGCAGGCCGCGCGTTTTTCTGAAGGTCGCTCATTCCAGCTTGCGAAAGCATCTGAGGCGCGGCGGTAAGCTTTATCAACTAGCTCTATGCTTGCTGGGTAAGCAAGGCCAATTTCTTCACTGTGAAGCGCTGGGTTTGTTATATGATACGGAACAGACTCTTTGTAGGCTTTACCGCCTATCAGGCTTGCAGCTTCGCGATTTAAGGGTAAGTTATTAATCGCTTGTGTAATCTCTGCAATGACTTCAGGTGCATGGAGGTCCAAACCGGCTGAGTTGATGCGACCCTTAGGTGACTCTTTTAAATAGAGTCCATTTGGTTTCGAAATATTGGGGTGCTGAGTCTCAGTGCGGTTTCTAACTTTTTCCACTGGACTTTCCACAAGCTCTTTTGTGGGTGCATCTGGGCTCAAGACACGATTTACGAAAGAGCTATTTGCGCCATTTTCTAAAAGACGCCTTACAAGATAGGGGAGCAGGTCTTGGTGCGAGCCAACTGGGGCATATATCGTGACAGGGATCTGCGGGTGGCTCTTTAGGATATGATCAAATAGGGCTTCTCCCATACCGAACAGGCGTTGAAATTCAAAATTATTCTGTGTGTTCTTGCTCATCTCTATAATGGCGGCCACACTATATGCGTTATGTGTCGCGAACATAGGATAGATATAGTCTGAGGCTTCTATCATTTTTTGAGCACAGGTCATGTATGAAATGTCGCTATGACTTTTGCGGGTATAGACAGGGAATTCCTCAAGGCCAGCAATTTGTGCGTGTTTTATTTCGCTATCCCAATAAGCGCCTTTAACGAGGCGCATTTGTATCTTTGAGCTGGTATTTCTCGCAAGTTCTGAAATATGCTCAATTACGGCAGGTGCTGCCTTGTGGTAGGCTTGCAGAGCTAGGCCAAATCCTTCCCAGTCATTTAAGGATGGTAGGTTGAGCATATTCTCTATGATTTTAATCGAGCTATTGAGGCGTGGTGTTTCCTCGGCATCTATCGTCATATTGATATTATAGCTTGCGGCACTTTTGGCGAGCTCTAGGAGGCGGGCGCTAATTTCAGGGATGCACCGTTCTTCCTGTGCATATTCGTATCTTGGGTGCAAGGCTGAAAGTTTAACGGATATACCCGGGCGTGGTGAATTTGTAGCCGTGTTTTTCTTGCTCGCACGTTCCCCAATATAGGCGATTGCCCGCATATATGAATCAAAATAATGCTCTGCATCTATTGCTGTGCGTGCGCCTTCACCTAGCATGTCGTAAGAGAGGTTATAGCCTTTCTTATTATGCAACTGTGCGTTTTGCAAAGCGTCTTCTATTGTTTCTCCTATAACAAACTGTTTTCCCATAGCTTGCATGGCTTTTACCATGATCTGGTGCAGAATCGGTTCACCAACGCGCGCGATAAGGCTGTCTAACGTGTGCTTGCTCATGAAAAGCCCAACGCCTGCGGCTTTGACGACCCAATCCGTTGCATTGCCTTGGCTTTTAAGCCAGTTCGCAGCAGCGAGTTTGTCTTTAATCAGCTTTATGGCTGTTGTTCTATCCGCTATACGAAGCAGTGCCTCGGCGAGGGTCATTAGAGCCAGCCCTTCATCAGTATTGATGGAATATTGCTGCATGAAGCTTTCGAGCTGGCCTGCTGGGCGTTTAGATGCGCGAATAGCTTCTATAAGAGCTGTGGCATTTTTTTCAATGCGATGTTCTTTTTCACTATCCCACTCTAAGGTCCATAATAGTGCATCGAGTGCTTGTTTTTCTGAGCGTTTAAAATAGGGGGAGAAAGATTTTGTCATGATGGGCTCTTATCGGCTTGTATATTAGATGCGATTGATTCTATCATAAGAAAATCATGACTAATAGTTCTCATTCATATTCAAATGTCCCAGAGTTTTCTGTAGGAGATTTGGCCAACTCTTTAAAGCGCACGATCGAAGATCAATATGGGCGTGTACGTGTTCGGGGTGAATTAAGCCGTGTTTCTATCGCTGGATCAGGTCATATGTATTCTTCTCTAAAGGATGAGAATGCAGTCATTGATGCTGTGTGTTGGAAAGGGGTGATGAGTAAGCTGGAAATTAAGCCTGAAGAGGGCTTAGAGGTGATCGTGACTGGGCGCGTGACCACGTACCCGCAGCGCTCGAACTATCAGCTGGTTATTGAAACAATGGAGCTTGCCGGTGAGGGTGCTTTATTGAAGATGCTCGAAGAGCGTAAAAAGCGTTTAATGGCAGAAGGGCTATTTGCGCCTGAAAGGAAGAAAAAACTTCCGTTTCTCCCTAAAACGATTGGCGTGGTGACTTCACCAACGGGCGCTGTTATTCGTGATATTCTACATCGTCTCAATGATCGCTTTCCGCGTCATGTATTGGTATGGCCTGTCCTTGTGCAAGGACAAGGGGCTGCTGAGCAAGTTGCGCAAGCAATCGAAGGTTTTCAATCGATTGATGAGCATGGTATAGCGCGGCCTGATTTGTTGATTGTGGCGCGTGGTGGCGGTTCTTTAGAGGATTTGATGCCTTTTAATGAAGAAGTTGTTGTTAGAGCTGTTGCGAATAGTGCTATTCCTGTGATTTCAGCTGTGGGACATGAGACTGATACAACTTTATGTGATTATGCAGCGGATGAAAGAGCGCCTACACCAACGGGGGCTGCGGAAAGGGCTGTTCCTGTAAGGGCGGATCTACAGGCGCAAATTTTAGATCTAGATTATCGTTTAAAAACGACAGCATTGCGTATGGTTGAACAGCGCAGCGAGCGGGTAAGTTCCTTTGCGGCTCGGCTCGGTGATCCTTCACGTATTTTAGAAGGCTATATTCAACGTGTTGATCATTTGGGGGAGCGTATAAGCGGTGTATTTACGCATTATTTGGCTGCGAAAAAAGAGCGTCTTATGCATGGCGCAGCTAGTTTACGGGCGCCAGAACTGCAAATTAAAGAGGCTAATTATTCTTTACAGCGCGTCAGTGAAAAACTCGAAAACTTAAAAGAAAAACTTCTATCGGATAAACAAGTTAACGTGTCTCATGCTGCGAAAATGCTGGAGGCGTACAGCTTTAAAAATGTTTTAGCACGAGGATATAGTGTGGTGCGTGATGAAAATGGCGCTGTTATCCAAAACCCTGCTCATCTTCAAGCGGGGGAAATTATTTCGATTGAATTTAAAGATAATGTTGTTCATCAGGCCAGCATTGGTTCAGGGCATAAACCTGTAAAAACAAAGAAGGCGCCGCAGACACGTACAGCTAAACCTTCTGCAGATCAGCAGAGTTTATTTTAAATGTGAGGCGCTGAAAGGCCTTTTTCTGAAAAACTATCGATTAATCTGTCTGCGATATTGTCCAATCTATGTGCGTTTTTAAGTGCTCTTTCAACAATAGCGACTGCATCGATTAAGGCCATATCAGGATCAAGATTGGTATATTCTGCATTTGTCTTAATGCGGGCATAGAAATGAATAACTTCACTTGATAATTCAGTTCCTAAGACGTCTAATTTTTCTGTGTTACGGTCAAAAATAGAGCGGCTAAGAGCTGGTTGTTGTTGGACGATATCGCCAGAAGTCTGGTATTTAGGTGTTTTTGTTGTGTCTTGTAAGGATTTTAGAACTTCGTCATAGACAATAATATATGCTTCTAATTTTGATTTATTCGCTTTTATTTCTGAATCGAGCATGTGAGAGAAAATCTCTTTTTCCTTGTCTTTAAGGGCACGTTCTTTTTTTGTGAGCTCCATATTCTTATTTTGTGCGTCGATGACACGCTGGAAACCACGCATAATAAAGATGCTTAAGGCTATGAATATGCCGATGACTATCAGGATGAGAATAACGCTGACAGTGATAAGCATAGTTGTGTTGACGTTGTTACGTGCTGACTCTCTTTCTTGCCATATGCCTTTGCGCTGCTCTTGAGCATCCAGCTCTGCTTGGATATATGGGTCTTCAAAGACGCTACCATAGACGCTAGCGCGATCAACAAGGGCAAAACCGTTTTGTAACATGTATAGGCCCAGATCAATATCTTGATCGTTAATGCATTGCGCTGTGAGTGTATTATTATCTCTTTGTTTGAGGCTACACTCTAGTGGGCTTTTGCCAATGATGTTATCTAGGCTCACTCTCGCTTGTAGCTTCAATTTGGCATCGCTTTCGCCAAAGGTTTTTATCCCCCAAAGCCTTATGGTGTATTTGCCGGACATGGCGGTGATTTCATCTACCGCGCTCATGCGCATCTTGAATATATTGTCGTTTTTTTTGTTCTCAGCTTGTGCATTAGCGCTATTTATAGGCATAGAGCCTATCATGCTAAGCAATAAAACTGTCAAAAGGGGTATGAACTTGATGCGCATCATAATATTATGTAAGTCATTATTAGAGTTCTAAATCACCATGATTAGATGATTTGTGTTACTATTAGATTAATATATTTAAAGTTAATTTCATAGGCTGTATTCAAGGGTTTAAATTTGTATGCGTGAAACATTACAAAATATGATGAAAAATTTTGGTGTTCCTAAGCTTTTATCGGCTTATGAAGCTTATCCATGGATTTTTTATGATGAGGCCAGTGGGCGTACTTGTAGTGCGGAAATTCGTATGGGACCCAATTTATCCGATATGGAAGCTGAAATTCAACTTTTTAGTGACGATGGTGATGATGAGGGTGAAGGTGAAAGTGAAGAAGGCGCTTTGGGACAGATTATGCTCATGCGCGCTGTGCCGTCGAGTGATGGGATGTGGAGCCCTAAATATCTTAAGATTAAAGATGTAGATTATACGAATAAAATTTATGATTGGGAGGGCAAGGGCTGTCAGTTCTTTCGCTCTACAGTCGAAGCTGTGTTGATGGGCTCAATTCCTAATTTTGACGATATGATTGATGAAAAAATGCAAGATAGTGAAAAGGGTGGCGGTGCGACAGGGCGCATAGGCCGTAAATCTCCGAACGCTAAGAATGCAATATCGGGGATGAAGCGTTAAGGCTTATTCTTGATTAACAATGATATCATAGCCGCGTGCAATTTCACCTAAGCCACCTGCAAAAAATTCTGGCTCGGCTTTGAAATGCCATTTAGGGCCCTCTCTATTGAGCCAGCCAACAATAGCACCGGTTTCTTTTTTATCGACAAAGACATCATTAAGATGAAAGCGCATCATCTCATAGTGGTTTTCAGCATTAGCAATACGAATATAAGCATTTTTAATGCTCTCAAGTGTCTGCTTTTTCTCAAAACCTTTATAAATTGACATTACGATCGGGATTTGAAGAACATCAAAAGGGACAGCTTGTAGGTCGATTGTAATGCCTTCATCATCACCGTCGCCTGCGCCACTTCGGCTATCGCCTAAATGTTTGATTTTTCCATCAAATGCTTCTGGCTGGTTATAGAAGATAAAGTCTGAATCTTTGCGGGTCTTCATATTACGATCAAGTAGAAAGATACTTATATCTACATCCATCGCGTCAGCAGCATCGAAGCTGTTTATATCCCAGCCAGCACCAATATGAAGAGTTTTTAAACCATGGTCTTTTTCCATGAGGTTTATATCGTCCCCAACTTCGATAAGGATATCTTCTAGTTCTACTTCCCCAGTTACAGGGCGTGTATCAAAAATATCATCGCTCATTTTATTAAACCCTTACTTAATTATGCGCCAATATACATTGCATAGATGTATATATTATACAGCAAATAGCCGGCGATAAAAATACCCGCTGTGAGTTTATTGATCCCTTTGAGGGCGAATATGAGAGCCGTGAAAAGGACGCTAATGCCAAGCATGACCCATATATCAAAATCAAAGAGTTGTGGCGCATAATTTGCCGCTAAGATCGGACGCACGAGCGCTGTGGCGCCGATAATCATTAGAATATTAAAGACGTTTGAGCCAATAATATTGCCGATTACCATGTCTGTATGGCCTTTTTTAGCAGCAATAATGCTTGTTGAAAGCTCAGGCAGTGATGTTCCACAAGCAATGATGCTAAGTGCGATAACAGCTTCAGGTACGCCAATGATAAGCGCTGATTCTTTCGCGCCCCGCACAAGGAATTCAGCGCCACCAGCGACACTCGCTAAGCCTAAGATGAGCAAGAGATATGGCATAAATTGTTTCGAAGAGGCTTCCGCTTCATGTTCTTCAATTTCATTGATTTCATCTTCTAGCTCTTTGCTTAAAGCTTCATCTTTAGTTGCCATGTAATATTGAATTGCAATGTAGCTTATAAGAAGCGCAATCATGATGGCACCTGCAAGTCGTGGCACACCACCAAAAAACATAAAGGCTAAGAGTAATACGGAGCAGAAAAGCATCATGATATTATCGCGGATCAGTGTCGTGCTCAGCTTGATCTTAAAGTTGATGAAAAAGGCTGCCGTTCCAATAACAAGCAATATATTGGCTATGTTTGATCCGATAACATTCCCCATAGCTATACCTGCTGAGCCTCTGATGACAGCCAGAATAGATACGATTAGCTCTGGCAAGGATGTCCCAAATGCAAGTATTGTGAAACCAACAATAAGCGGAGGGAGGCCAAAATGCCTAGCCACAAATACAGATGAGTTAACCGTCCAATCTCCACCTTTAACAAGCAAAACAATGCCAATAAGCATGAATAGAACTGGTAGGCTGAGGTCTGTGGCAAGTGAGATAATGTCCATATATATTGTCTCTTAAGGTTTGTGTATTTTATTGAGTGATATTAGCATTCTTGAAGGCCGTACAAAATGCTTTTTAGGTATAGGAGGGCGCTATTTTTGCTAACGGGGGGCTTTTTTGCCGTCATCCCATTCTAGGCCAAAACCAAAGGCGCGATCCATTTCTTCGTGGCCTGGGAAAAACTCGGTGTAATTGGTTAGTTTTATGCCGCCGCGAATATTCTCGATGCCGCCAACTGCGCAAATGTCAAGAGCGTCATTATGTGATTTTAATGTGACGACAAGATCATTTTCTCCTGGCACATCAAGCATAACGCGAGGCTTGATTTTGCTCCAGCATGATACGCCGCCATATATATAGATGTAGATCACAACACGTTTTATATCATTCCAATGTTTGCCATTAATCAGCAAGAATTCATCATCGCCTTTAGCGTCGCCTGTACGTTCGTCACCTGAGAGTTTGATAAATGGAGCTTGATCAAATGCGCCGAATTTTTCTCCGAATGCTTGGATGATACCACGCTCACCATTTGCAAGCTCATAAAAGCAACCAATATCGAGGTCGACATTTTTTTTGATTTGTTTTTTTAAGAGCTTACCTAAAAAGCTAGGGTCATCTTGAATAAGAGGGTCCCAAGCAGCGCCGATTTTAATTGGCTCGATGTGATCGTGCTGGCAATTAATGGCAATGCTTTGACCGGGCTCATTGAGCTCTTCGCAATTTTCAGGGTGATCAGACTTTTGTCGCTCGCCAGCAGCGCCAAGTGCATCGCCATGGCCAGAGAATTTGGCGCGAGATCTGGTCGCTTCTGCTAGTGAATCTAGTGATGTTTTTTGCTCTTCGCTCATAATATTTATGACTATAGCATTATGTTGTATTAAGGCAAAGCGTTCAGATGATTAAAAATGATCTTAGTGATCAAAATGACAGCCCTTTATATGATCATTGACCATGCCCATGGCCTGCATGAAAGCATAGCAAGTTGTTGGTCCCACAAATTTCCAGCCGCGTTTTTTTAGATCTTTTGATAGTGCTATGGATTGAGGGGTTTTGCCCTGTACGTCTTTTTTATAGGAGGGCTGTATGTGTTCTTTAGGTTTGAAGTTCCAAAAATATGCAGAGAGCGATCCGAATTCTGTTTCCATTTCGATGGCACGGGCTGCGTTGTTTATTGTGGCTTCGATTTTACCTCTGTGCCTTATTATGCCATCATTTTTAAGCAGCGTTTCTATGTCTTTTTCGCTGTAGGGTGCGATTTTATGAAAGTCAAAGCCATCAAAGGCTTTTCTGAAGTTTTCACGTTTTCTCAAAATTGTGATCCAGCTTAAGCCAGCTTGAAAACCTTCTAAGCATATTTTTTCAAATAGGCGCTGATCATCATATACGGGCTGCCCCCATTCATTATCATGATAGCGGATGTAAAGCGGATCATTGCCACACCACCAGCAACGTTTTTTTTTGTCATTACCAATGATAAGGCTTTGGTCAGGCACGTATTTTAGCCTTTGATCATGCGTTCATATAGCTCTGCTAGGGCCTGAAACTCACGCGCTGTGCGGTTTTTATCACGATGAGTTTTGCTGCTCATCATCATGCCTTGGAGGGTGAATATAACGAGGCGTGCAAATTGTCGGGGTTCCATCAATATCTCGCCTGTACGTGTTTCTTCACGGAAATAACCAACAAGGCGGTTTTCCCATTCCAACATAAGTTTTGATACTTCGGCATGAATTTTAGGATCTGTGTCGCCAATCTCAAGGGCTGTATTGCCTAAAAAGCAGCCACCTTTATAGTTACGCATGACGCATCCATTATAGATTTCATGTCCCCAATTTAGGAGGGATTCTTTAATATTTTTGTATTGTGAAAATTGCTTTTCTAGTTTTTCGAAAATCTCTTCTTCGGCATATTTATTTAAAGCTAGGGCTGTGATCTCACCTTTGCTAGAGAAATAATGGAAGAAGGCGCCTTTACTTTGATCGGCGGTTTTAACGATTTCATCAATGGATGTTGCCCGTATGCCTTGATACCAGAAAAGCTTTTCAGCGCATTCTAGCAACTTTAAACGTGTTGGGTTTTGACTGTTATCAGTCGTTTCTGGTGTGTCTGTCATGTCGTTTGCTGGTGTGGCTTGTAGGTTAAGAGCAGTACTCATAGGCTGCATTCCTTGTTATATAGGATGGCGAATTATTATTTTCAATTACAAGATACTGCGTGGTCTGCCATGATGCAAGCGTTGCATTTTTATATATGCTAGGCATTTGTGAATAAAAGGCTTTTAAGCGGGGCGGCTAAATCTTGGTTTTACAGGGCGCTAAACTGTGATATAAGGCGCGCTATATAGGAAATTAATTGATTTGCAGAGGTTATAAACGTGTCAAACCAGTATGTTTATGTGATGCATGGGCTTTCGAAAGCTTATGATAATAAGAAAATTCTTGAAAATATTACGCTGAGCTTCTTGCCGGGCGCAAAAATTGGTGTTTTGGGACCAAATGGTGCTGGTAAGTCTACTCTTTTAAAGATTATGGCTGGTATCGATAAGGATTTTACTGGCGAGGCTTGGTCTGCTGAAGGCGCACGTGTTGGTTATCTAGAGCAGGAACCGCAGTTAGATGCTAGTAAAACTGTTGAGCAAAATGTCATGGATGGGCTTGGTGATATCACGGCGATGATTGAGCGTTACAATGAGGTGAGCGCGGCAATGGCAGAGCCTGATGCTGATTTTGATGCTTTAATGGCTGAAATGGGTGAGCTTCAAGATAAAATCGATGCGGCTGATGGCTGGGAGCTTGAGCGTACTATCAAGATGGCAATGCAAGCGTTGCGTTGTCCACCGGCGGATAGTTCTGTTGAAAATCTTTCAGGTGGTGAAAAGCGCCGCGTGGCTTTATGTCGTTTGCTATTAGAGCGCCCAGATTTATTGCTGCTTGATGAACCTACAAACCACTTAGATGCGGAGAGTGTTGCTTGGCTACAGAATTTCTTGTCTGAATATAAGGGTACTGTTGTGATGATTACACACGATCGTTACTTCTTGGATAATGTGACGGGTTGGATTTTGGAAGTCGACCGTGGGCAAGGCATTCCTTATGAGGGTAATTATTCAGCTTATCTGGAAGCGAAGCGTAAGCGTATGGAACAAGAAGCGCGAGAAGAGGATGTACGTCAGCGTACGCTTGCTCGTGAGCAAGAATGGATGGGGCGTTCTCCGACAGCACGTCGTGCGAAATCTAAAGCGCGTATCAATGCTTATCAAGACTTGCTTGCCGAGAGCCAAAAAATCGATAAGCGTGGCTGTCAGATTGTTATTCCGACACCTCCACGTCTTGGGTCTAATGTTATTGAGGCAAAGAATATTTCAAAGGGCTTTGATGGGCGTACGCTTATTAATGATCTTTCCTTTAACTTGCCTCCTGGTGGTATTGTTGGTGTGATTGGGGCTAATGGTGCAGGTAAATCAACTTTGTTTAAGATGATTACAGGTCAAGAGCAACCTGATAGCGGGACATTCACTGTTGGCGAGACTGTTAAGCTTGGTTATGTCGATCAAAGCCGTGATGCTCTGGATGGCTCTCATACTGTTTGGGAGGAGATTTCAGGTGGCACGGATATTATTAAGCTTGGTAAGGTTGAAATGCAAAGCCGTGCTTATGTATCTTCATTTAACTTCCGTAAAGGTGATCAGCAGCAGCTTGTGAAGGATCTTTCGGGTGGTCAACGTAACCGCGTTCACTTGGCGAAGATGCTAAAAGAAGAAGCGAATGTGATTTTGCTCGATGAGCCTACAAATGACTTGGATACGGAAACATTAGCGGCATTAGAAGAGGCAATCGAGAATTATCCGGGCTGTGCGGTGATTATTTCTCACGATCGCTGGTTCTTGGATCGTTTGGCTACGCATATCCTCGCCTTTGAGGGTGACGGCCATGTTGAGTGGTTCGAAGGCAATTACGAAGATTATGAAGCTGATTTGGAGCGACGAAAGGCCAAAGCCGCGTAAATTATTCTTTTTAGAATATTGAAAAAAGGGTCGTTTGGGCCCTTTTTTTGTGTTTTTTGCTGATGTAAAGCTATAAAATTCAAATATATAAAGAAATATTACTAAAATTTTAAGTATTTTAACGTTACACTAGAGGCGGTAGAGTTATAGTGAGCGTAAATGTGAGTGGTGTAAAAGCGAAGACTGTTGTGAATTATGTTGTGATGCCCGGTATTGTGCCGCGCATCCGTGATTTGACGAGTTCTGGTTTTGGTTATATCGGGCATTTGATCGCTCAAGTCTATGCCATGGTCGGTTTAATTCCTGCTGGCCATCCTTATCTAAATACTAAAAATATTGGTGATTTTAGCATAAGGCAAGTTATTGCGGTTGCGGCCAATAATCTAGTTTTTAGCCGCAGACACGCAGATCAGATCATTATTTTCGGTCTTACCTTATTCGCTATTGTTTTGTTTCTATTACAAATTGTGATCCTGATATTTTCTTTTGTTGTTGGCGGGCCTGAAGCTTCTGCAGCGACATGGCCATATCCTGAAGGGCCTTCCATATTTGTGACGGGAGCGCCTGCTGATGATATTGCCTTTATGCTTTTAGATCGTGTTTTTGGTATACCTGGCTTCTTTGGCTCTTGTGTTTCGACGGGTACAATATGTATGGGCGCGACTTCTGCGAGTGGGGCGTTTCCATGGCCTTTCCATGCAGCTTTGCAAGAACTCTTCCGTTTCTACTCTATGGCGATGCTGATTATCGCAACGATTGTCCTTCTCTACTATATTGTCGTTGTGGTCGTTGAAACGGCGACTACGGGAACACCATTTGGGCAGCGCTTTCAAAATGTGTGGGTGCCTATTCGTTTGGTTGTCGCGCTGGGACTGCTTGTTCCTATTAATTATGGTTATAGTGCGGGACAATATATCGTCTTTGGCGCGGCTAAATACGGCTCGTCTATCGCTACTAATGGATGGATAAGATATAATAATGCCATTAATGACCATAGTGATTTTGCAAGTGCTTCTGGCCCCAATCCGCTTGGTGAACAACGTACGTTTTTATCATTACCTTCGGCGCCAGACATAACGTCATTGGTTGAGGCTATGTCGTATGTCCACACATGCGCTTTTTTGAATTACATGTTTCATCAAGATATTGCCAAGTTTGACACGAGTTCACCTAATTACTTGGCTTTGCCTGAAGATGCTGCTGATATCACTAATCATATGAGCTTTTCTTCTGAAAAAGTGGTTAAGGCATATTTGGTGAAAAGCCCTGAAAGTTGGATGACTAATACAGACGAGGGGCTGCTTGTTGATGCGAATGTTTCTTATCAAGATGCATTAGAGTTTTATGAGTATGGCGACATTGTTATTCGTTTTGGAACGATGGAAGAGGGCGCTTCTGGGCCAGCCGCTGATACAATTAATAAAAGATGTGGTGAAATACGCATTCCAATATCTGATGCGCGGGATGCTTCAGATAATACCGGTCTTTATAATGATGTGCCGTTTTTAGGAACCGTGGCTGTGCAGCATTATTACTTTAACCTTGTCCGTGATATGTGGGCGGACAGTAATTTAAGCGAAGATTTTATTGATTTTGCAGGGCGCTTTACGCTTCTGCAAGATCAAAATGACATGTATGGAGAATATGATGCATGCTCTATGGGGTGTGCAGGTAATTTTGGTGCGCATCCTTGGTTACCTTCAGGGGGGTGCGGTAGTTCGCAGCCAGGGGTGGATTGTAATACTCAGCAAATTGGCGTGCTCTGGCGTCAGGAGATGATTAATGAGTATCAAACAATATTGAATGCTGATCTTTTGAGTATTTGGGCAGAATATTCCAAACAATTTTCGATGGATGCTGAATTAATGCGTCGTGGATGGGGCGGTGCTGGGATTTGGTTTAATCAAATCTCTAATATTAATGGTGCTTGGATTAGCTCTATTTTAGGTACACCGACTTTGGTGGAATTTCCTGAAGTAATGGAAGCAGTCAAAACTATACGTCAGAAAAATACAAAAGATCTTAATGTTTTAGATATGTACAACCCGCGAGGTGATGGCAAAGTCTCTAAAGATGTGACGTCAATGTTGCTTAATCTAGGGATTCAAGAGCCTGTATCTACGGCTACGACATTGCATTCTTTATTTATGTATTGGAACAAGGATCAGAAATCGCAAGCCAGTGAAGGGAGTGTTATTTCTTCAAGTGAAGTAGAAAACTTTATTAATGGGCTTTTTGGTACTTTTGGTCTTGTATCAATGAGTAAAGAAAATGCGCAGACCCATCCATTGTCTCAGCTTACAGCGCTTGGTAAGGGTATAGTTGATGCGTCTATTAGAAATATTGGGATTTCCATGGGGTTAAGTACGCTTGGCGCTGCAATTGAAAACCCTGGTGCTTCGCAATTCACGTCCAATATTGCAGGTGTCTTTAATTCGATTGCTTATTTAGGTCTTTCGGCAGGTATCGTGCTTTACTATGTTGTTCCGCTTCTTCCGTTTATCTATTTCTTTTTTGCTGTTGCGTCATGGGTGAAGACTATTTTTGAGGCTATGGTCGGTGTTCCACTTTGGGCGCTAGCGCATTTACGCCTTGATGGTGATGGTTTGCCAGGTGACTCTGCTTCTGGTGGGTATTTTCTTATATTTGAAATTTTCCTAAGGCCTATTTTGACAGTCTTTGGCTTGCTTGCTGCTATGCTTATTTTTACGGCTCAGGTTAGAATTTTGAATTTGATTTGGACATTAGTTTTGGAGAATTTAGGTGGCTTTACGCAAGATTCATATGGCGTTGGAGCGGGTGATCTTGACTATAAAAGCCCTGTCGTTGATCAATTCTTTTATACAGTTTTATATGCGATTGTCGTTTATATGATGGCGACTGCGGCCTTTAAACTGATAGATAAAATTCCTGATAATATCTTGCGTTGGGCAGGTGAGGGCGTTTCATCCTTCGGAGATATTAATCAGGATTCCGTCGATCAGCTTGCGCGCTATGCATCAATGGGCGGTATGACAATGGGGCGTGAAGCAGCAACTGGTGTTCAACAGCTTGGCGCAGGTGTGGGCGGCGGTCTTGGGCAGCAGCTTACACGTTTAGGGCGTGGCTTTGGAATTAAAGGCGGCGGGGGAGGTACTTGATGATGCATATAGATCGTAGAGCAACAGCACGATATTTCTTACTTCCTGAGCTTATGCCTAGGATTAGAGAGCTCTTTCTGACAGGCTTTGAGTATATTCCTTTTTTCATTGCTGCGGTTTTCTCAGTCGTTGGCTTATTGCCTAGCACGCACCCTTATATGAATGGGCAAAATATCGGGCGCTTTGGCATTAGACATGTGATCGTAGAGGCAGCGAGGCGTTTGACATGGTCTTGGCGCCATATTGATCAAATTCTATTATTTGCAACAATTGTGCTCGGTATGGTCATTGTCGTTATTCAGCTTTTGTTTTTAGCTGGTTTTATATTTATTCAACCTGTCTTCGCCTCGGGGATTCCAACGAATATTGTCGGTTTTATTACTACACCAGCGCCAGCGCATGATCTTGCTTTTATGATGCTTGATATGGTTTTTGGTGTGCCTGAGGTCTTTAATTCTTGTGTCGCAGATACCTCTATTCAATGTGTTAATGGTGCTGGGGATCCAGTTTCAGGGGTCGCCATTGACGGTAGTGGCGATACTGTATCATGGGGTATGGATCCTGCGACGTTTCCGATGGCTGCGCATGATGGTTTGCATGCCATGTTTAATCTTTACAGTATAAGCTTGCTTGTTATTTCCACCATGATCTTTAGTTACCTGATTGTAACGGTTATTGCGGAAACCATGCAAACAGGGCAGCCATTTGGTAAGCGTTATAATCATGTTTGGGCACCTGTACGTATGGTGGTGGCTTTTGGTTTGCTTATGCCTATTTCCCAAGGTTTAAATTCTTCACAATATATAGTGCTCTATGCTGCTAAATATGGTTCTAGCTTTGCGACACAAGGCTGGCTTTTATTTAATAACGAGCTAAATTCCGCGTTTAGCGGTACGGCGAATACCCCGATGCCAGAAGCCGATAATGGAGGAACTGGCTCTGAAAATTTAGTTGCAACCGTGCAAAATCCACAAATTACAGCTTTATTGCAATTTATGCATGCGGCTAAAACATGTGCTTATGGTGAAGCGATTAAGGAATATAGCCGAAGTGAGGGAGCTTACTCAGGAATTGACGGTTCGGGTGATTTGGATGAAACCATCGCTGGTAGCGTTGGAATGTATTTGGTTAAGGATGCTACAGCCCCTTCAGCGGCTTTACATTTAGATGATAGTACTGCTATTAATACGCTCTATTCAAATGCTATTAATTTTTTAAATGGCGCGCAAATTGCCAATATTTATATTGGTATAAAAGAGGCTGGAGTGGCCAGTAAAGAATATTTAGGCGGTGTGCGTCCGGTCTGTGGTCATTTACAGATGAAGATTTCTGACCCACGCTCTGTTTCAAATCAAAGGGATGCCTATGAATTAATACAGAAATTTTATATCGGACTGCTCAGAGAGGTATGGTTTGATACCTATGATGAGTTGACCATAAATTATGTTAAGCATGAGTTTTCTGCGTCTAGCAAATTTTATGATGTTAATAGTGTGGTTGATCCGTCTAGCTTAGCATCGTATTTTAAGGACACCTACTCATTGATGGTGGATCTTCTACTTAATGGTGATACAGCATCTACAGTATTTACACTTTCTGGAAATACTATTTCGATTCCAGCAGGTGGGGTTCGTAAATTGATGGCTGATGGAGGCGATTTTAGTATGGATTCTGGTGTCGCTGCGCGAGGCTGGGCTGGTGCTGCTTTATGGTATAATCGTGTAGCAGAGCTGAATGGTAAATTTGTAGCAGTTTCAAATGCTATGCCTGCAGTTATTCGCTATCCACAGGTTATGGAGGAGGTTGCTCAACTGAAAGCTAAAGGTGCAGGAACCGTTGATATACAAACGCGCTTTAAACCAGAAGATCTAAATGGCAGCCTATCAGGGGGAGATGAGGCCTTTAGATTAGCCACAGCATACTGGAACTCTTATTTTTATTGGCAGAAATCTGGTGCTATGGAGAACCCTCATATGCGGCCAAGTGGTAACAGCTTGATCGATATTATTAATGCTTTGATTGGAACAAGTGGTATTTTTAATATGCGTGACGATCCAGATGTTCACCCGCTTGCACAGCTTTCCAGTGCAGGACGTGCATTGATTGATGCATCAATTAATAATCTTACTAGAGCGACAGCTGCAGGTGCATCAGGGCTGCTAATAAGTCAAGCTAGCCAAGGACTTGGAACGACAGCAGAAAAGCTAGGAAGCTTTTTGGTGACGATCGCTATGTTGGCAATGGCTGCAGGTTTTGTGATGTATTACATTATTCCGTTTTTGCCGTTCATCTATTTTATGTTCTCTTTTGGTGGATGGATAAAGGGTATATTTGAAGCGATGGTTGGTGCGCCTTTGTGGGCTCTAGCGCATATACGTATTGATGGGCATGGGCTCTCGGGGCGCGCTGCGTTAAGCGGGTATTTGCTTATCTTTGAGATTTTCTTACGTCCTATTTTAATGGTTTTTGGTTTGTTGGCGAGTATTTCTATCTTTTCCGCGCTGGTTTATGTGATGAATATGGTTTTTGATTTGGTCGTTGCTAATGCTGGTGGCTTTGATATTCAAAAAGAAATGACAGGCAGTGGAACTCCGAATTTAGGGACTATGCGCAATTCTGTTGATACGTTCTTTTATACGATTATGTATGCTGTGATCGTTTATATTATGGGTATGGCGTCGTTTAAATTGATCGACCTAATTCCAAATAATATTTTGCGTTGGATGGGGCAATCGGTCACGACCTTTAACGATCAGAATGAAAACGCAGCGGAGGGATTGGTTGGTCGAGCTATGCAGGGTTCTCAGCAAGCTTCGCAAGGTATAGGCGGCTCTTTAAAGAGCTTTATGAAATAACTAGAAGTAGGGGTAAATGGTCAGTAAAGCACAGATTGCGCGCTATAGTTTGCTGCCAGGGATTTTGCCCCGGTTGTTAGACTTCTTTAGCTCTGGCTTTGCTTATATTGCTTATTTGCTCGCGGTTATATATCAGGGGGTGAAGCTTCTTCCTGAAAATCATCCTTACACGCAAATGCGTAATTTTGGAAAATTTGGTATACGTCATGTTGTCGCAGCAGCAGCGCAAAATCTTGTTTTTAGCCGCCAGCATATAGATCAGATTTTTATATTTGTTGTCTTACTGTTCGGGATATGCCTTTTAGCGGCGCAAATTATCATGCTGATTTTTGTGCTCATAACCGCTATGCCAGCTTTTGCAGCGGCGTCTCCTTCTACATTTCAGGCGACATTAGAAATCTTTTCTATACCGGGAGCAACGCTTGCTGATCGAGAGGCTAACGCTGCACAGGATATTGCATTTATTTTACTGGACCGTGTTTTTGGTGTTCCTGGGATTTTTCATTCTTGCGTTTCAACCTCTCAAGCATGTCTAGGAACTAATGGTGAGGTGTATATACCAAGTGGTGCGCCAAATTTTCCTTGGCCGTTTCATTTCGCGATGCATGAGCTCTTTAAGTTTTACTCATTGGGGCTGTTTGTTGTTGGTGTGTTTATTATTATTTATTACGTTACGGCTATTGTCGCAGAAACGGCGACAACAGGTACACCATTTGGTCAACGTATGAATAAAACATGGGTGCCGATAAGGTTAATCCTGTTTTTGGCCTTACTTATTCCTATGACAACGACCCGTGTCGATGGTTTGAATGGTGCGCAGTTAATTTTGCTCAATATTGCACGAGCGGGGTCTAGCTTTGCTACAAATGGTTGGGTGTATTTTAATGGTGTTATTAGTGATCCAAATAGCTATGCGCATTTAACTCAAGAAACACGGATGATTGCAGAGCCAAACTATGACTATCAAGAGGTAAAAGATCTCTTGCAGTTTATGTCCGTGGTGCATACATGCCGTAGTGCGTATCATGTCGCTACAGAAACACCCATCGGAGCGTACATCGTTAGATCGACAATTACGTCTACTGAATTCGGTAGTTCTATACCCTCAGGTGCAAGTGCTGCGTTTAACAATCTAAAGGAATTAGATACCACGACATTTGTTGATGCGCGAGAATTTATGATTTATGGCGATATTGTTGTTCGCTTTGGACATAAAGGTGAATTGTCTGATGGTTCAGTAGATCCGGAATATGAAGGTTATGTCGCAGGTGTGAAGCCGTTATGCGGTGAGCTGGTTTTTAAGGTCGGAAGTGTAAATGTTGCTGGCTCTGATTATATTCAAGAAGAATATTATAATTTGATTCAAGACCTTTGGGCTGATGGTGATTTGAAAACGCATGCCAAATGTATGATTGAAAAAACGGGTGCGAATATGAACCTCGTTAATCCAAATTTTTCTTGTCCTGAAGGTTTTGAGGATACGTTCATTGAAAGCCGTGTTGATCAGTATTCGACTTTATTTACAGCTGCTATTGAAAATGGTGTAACGGCACAGAATGCAGAGTCAGGTCTTGGTGTGGATACAGATATATTAGATCGGGGTTGGGCAGGCGCTGCCTTATGGTATAATCGCATTTCTGAGTTGAATGGAGCGGTGAGTGATGCGGCTATGGGGATCCCAAAGCCTTCTAAATTCCCATTTTTAATGGAGATGGTTTTAAAGCAGCATACGGAATTAGAGAGTAATCTCAGCAATGATAAGAAATATAGTATAGCATTAAGTGATCCGGATGAGCTTCAGCTTAGGGTCGATTTTGGGTCGAATGAAAAAGGCTATGGCATGTTTAGGGCTATGGCGAGTACTTATAATGTTTGGGCGAGCTCTGTCGCTGCGAATGCGGGCACATATTCAAGTCAAACCGGGAATGTGTTGGTTGATTTTATAAATCAGCTTTTGGGTACAAAAGGCCTATTTGATATGCGGAAAAATACAGATGTGCATCCGCTCGCACAACTGAGTTCTTTAGGTAAAGGCATGATGGATGCTTTAACGCGTAATTTTGCAATCGCGGCAGGCCTAGAGCTCTCTCAAGGGTTGGGGCTCATTAAAGATCAGCTTGCAGGTTTTAAAGCCGATGCTATACCAGGTTTTATGCAGGCAATGATAGCGATGACCGCAGGCGTAGCCATCATGCTTTATTATCTTTTGCCGTTAATGCCGTTTTTATATTTTCTTTTTGCAGTCAGTGGTTGGCTTAAAAGTATTTTTGAGGCGATGATTGCGATGCCATTATGGGCGCTAGGTCACCTCAGAATAGATGGGGAAGGTATGATGGGGCCAGGGGCTATGAATGGCTATTTCTTACTTTTTGAGATTTTCCTGCGCCCCATACTTATTTTATTTGGTATGATTTGTAGTATTGCGACATTTTCCGCACTTGTGGCTGTGTTGAATGCCATTTTTGATAGTATCGTCGTAAATGTTGGAGGCTTTAATCCTCAATATGATGCAAGCCTTCCTGCGGGTGAACAGCTTTTAAGTCTCAAGGCTTCAATTATTGATGAGTTTTTCTACACTGCAGTATATGCAATTCTTTGCTATATGTTGGGTATTGCAAGCTTTAAATTAGTTGATCTGATACCAAGTAAAATATTGCGTTGGATGGGCCAAGGTATGCAGACCTTCCAAGAGGGGGCAGGTGATCCTGTTGGTAAACTTACAGGCTCTATGCATCAGAAAAGTATCTTGGTTACCAATCAGCTGCGTGGGCGCGGATCAAGCATGGCTGAAATGGGGTAGTAAACCTAGCCTACACACTCTTTTTATCAGATTATATGATAAATTTTTATTCGCCGCGAAGATGCTTAAGCAAGACTTCGATATCACCGCCGCCGCGCTGTATAACAGAAGAAAAGTCTGATCTTTGGGTCACTGACATGCTAACGCCTTCGACGATTATATCGATGACTTTAAAGCTACCTTTACGGTCGCGTAGACGCCAATCAACTTTAATGGCTTGGCCGTTTTGTGCTTGTACTTCTGAATTGACAAGGATATCTCTTTTGCCTTCGGCTCTAGCATTGGTTACAACCAGCTCTTCGCCGCTATATTCGCCAAAACGTGATGCGTACACATCAATGATCATTTTTTCGAAGAGTGAGAGATATTCTTTCTTTTGTTCTGGTGTTGCTTGACGCCAGTATTTGCCAAGGGTGAATATTCCAATGGTTTTCATATCAAAGCTGTTTTGAAGGAGCTTTTTAAATTCAGTTATGCGCTGATCTTGCGTAAGCGTACTATCACTTAAAAAGCCTATGCCTTCTGCAGCGACATTATTGACGAATTTTTGTGCTTTTTCCAAGTCATGAGCTTCAACTGCAATTTGCATGATTGAAGCAGATGCGCTTTGCGTATTAAGGCCTGAGGCTTTAATGCTTGCAGCCTGCGCATGTGGCAGGCTGAAAAGGCAAGTCGTTGCTGTTGCGAGAAGAAATAAACGTGCTTTATAGCTCATGTTTTTTGTTTTCTTATTTGTAATGGTCATAGTCTTCAAAATCATCATAGTCTGGAATTTCTTCATAGCCCGCTGTTTCAGGGTCTTGATCAATTAGCAGGGCTGCTCTGCGCTGGTAATAAGCGCTTCTCGTTGCTGCATAATAATCAATAGAACTATTTTCCAAACTTTCAAGGACATCAATTAATGAAGATCGCAAGCTTATGTATTTTGCGCCTGTTAAGCCCAAATATCCCGCTTCTCGATCGGTGTTAAACATGTACCAACGTATTGGGTCTATGTAAGAATCTATAAAGAAGCCAGCATAATCACGTGCAGAGGATGGGCCTATGATAGGCACAACAAGATATGGTCCATGGTCTATGCCCCATACGCCTAGTGTCTGGCCAAAATCTTCTTGCTCATATTCAATGCCTTCATAAGCGGCTAAGTCGAATATACCACCAATACCAAGAATCGTATTAATTGTTGCGCGAACAAGTACAGTGCCTGCGCCTTCAATATCGCCTTGAAGAAGTTGGTTAATAAAAACTGTAGGGCTGTTTAAGTTGCGTAATACATTATCCACTTTATCACGTGCAGTGTCAGGCACTGTGTATTGATAGCCACGGACGATAGGATTAATAAAGGCTGCATCAACGCCTTTGTTGAATTCAAAAACTTTACGGTTCATGTCTTCATAAGGATCGTTAATCTCAACGCCATTTGAGTGCATTGTTGATACATTTGGCTGAGTTGTTGAACATGCAGCTAATGCAAAGAGTGTTATGCACATAGCGGTCATGTTTTTAAGAGAAGAATAAATATTTGTCGTTGTCAAAAAAGATGTCATGACCTTAGCCTTATTTGTAAACATACCAGCTCCTATATGTGGTTTAAATTGTTACGCAAGTCAAGAGGGTGTGCCTAATCTAGGCTCGGTTGTACTTAATAAAAACAGTTTTTTATTACTAAAGTATTAAGGACTAAAATTTTTTTAGCCTTCTTCCAGATTTATTAAAAGTGTTAGGCCAAATGCCCAGCATAATGCTACAGGTGCCCATGCTGAAAGCGCGGGTGGGATTTGGTTTGAATACCCCATGGCTTGTAAATAGCTAGAGATAAAAAAGATCATAAATCCCATGAAAATGCCGCTTGCAAAGAGTATTAGCCCGCCGCCATTCCTTGGTGGGCGCATGGCGACTGACGCGGCGAGTAAAACCATTGCGGCAAGGAATAAGGGCTGAGAGAGAAGGCTTTGGTAATGTACGCGTAGCTGAATAGCATCAAAGCCAGTTTCTTCTAAAGTACGGATATGGCTGGGGAGGTTCCAAAAAGACATGGCGGCAGGCGAGGAAAAGCTTTCTTCAATATCGTGAATTGTTAGCTGTGTCGGCAGGGCATAATATTGTTTAACTTCTGTTTTGTTATTACGCTGATATGTGTGTACATTTTGAAATAGCCAGCGCCCTTGCTCTAATGTTGCTTCTTCAGCATCTAAGCGCATAAGTAAAGCGTCTTCTTTGCCGAAATACAGGGCTGTGACGTCTTTGAGCATCCAGTTTTTTTGATCAATTTTGCGGGCGTTTAGGATTACGTAGCCTTGCTCGAGGTCTGTATTTTCATCAAAACGCGTTCCGTCTATTGTCTGTCTTAGCCATAGTCCGCCACTAAATAGGGCGATTTCATTATCTTGGTTATCGAGATATTTATTCTCAAGCTGTTCATATTTGCCGATGAGTAAGGCACTTAAAGGGTTAAGAGCTGCGATTTGAAATATGCCGATGGCTAGAGCTAAAAGCATGACGGGGGTTATGAATTGCCATGCTGAAAATCCAGCAGAGCGTAAGACGACAAGCTCTGAGCGGCGGTTTAGTTGCCAGAATGTAAACATCGCGCTAAAGAGGATTGCGAAGGGGAATAAGATTTGCCCGACTTCTGGAAGCTTTAATAATCCCATTTGCAGAATGAGTATAAATGATAAGCCTTCGACTTTACTTGCGCGTCTAATTAGCTCTACCGTATCAAAGAGATAGATGATCGATAAAAGCCCTAGCAGCATGGCTAAGGTGTTGATGAGATAATTTTGCGTTAAATAGCGACTTAAAGTGAGGCTTAGTTTCATGCTGGTCGCTTTCTTTGCTTGATGAATAAAAGATTGCGGCGCAGGCTATCGCCAAAGGGGCTCATAAGGAATAAGCAGCTAAAGATTGGAGCAAGGACGAGAATATACATGGCGAGTAATCCAACAAGGTTATCCTTTGCGATATTAAATGCAGCTATATACAGACTTTGGATTAAGACGGCGAGTAAGACGGCTAGCGCTACACGTTTTATTTGCCCACGTCTATTGATCGGTCCGACGATGAGAACGGTACAAGATATAACGGCGAGTGTGATGGCTAAAAGCGGACTGATAATGCGCCTATGAATTTCAATTTTTAAGTTTTTCTCATATTTTTTATCAAGCTCATCTTCTGCGCTGGGTGAGAGTAATTCAAAGATTGTGCGCTCGTCTGGTTCTTTCCAGCGATCTGTTATGGCCTGTTCGTCATTGACCTCAATTGTGTAGCGATCAAAATTTAGTCGGCTTAGGCTTTTATCTTTTTTGCTATATTCTTGGCGTTGCCCGTCAAAAACTAAAACTTCAAAGCCGTTATTTGTTACGGAGAGTATGCCTGTTTTAGCGATAATGGTTGAAGGTGCTTGTTGATCTGCGCGCCCGTCATGAATCATGAGGCCATATAAAGTACCATCTTCGGCTTGCTCTCTGGCATAGACTGTGAGGCCGTTATCGATCTGGTTAAATATGCCTTCTTTAAAGATCAGGCTAGAGAATTGCTCTTTGATCTCATGGCGTTTGTTGTGTAATGCGGATATGGCTTTGGGGGCCCCCCACATTGTGATGCAGAGTAGGATAAGCGTTGTAAGGAGTGATAGAATAATGGCTGGGCGTGCCATATTTATGGGGCTATGGCCTATGGCTTTGATCACGATAAGCTCTGAATCGGCTGTCATACGATTATAGGTGAAGAGGACTGATATCATGAGCGCGAGCGGGAGTATGATCTCCATAAAACGCGGCAGAGCTAGAACTGTTAAGCCCCAGAAAGTTGAGCTGGATGCGCCTGATTCAATAACAAGCTCTAGATATTTTAATGATTGTGTTAGAAAGATCACAACTGTAAGCACGACTGTTACGAACAGACTTGCGATAAGAAGATTTTTAAAAATATAGCGATCAAATGTTTTCATTATTCTAAACTTAGCTTTATATATAAGCTTATAAACAGTTTTACCATTCAAAAAAATAGGAAAAGAGAGCTATTACCATGAGTTTAAGCATCAGTTTCACTAAAGAGCCTAAAAAGAGCGTTGTTAATTTTGTTGTGCCGTTGTTCAAAGGCGAGAGTTTTGCAGCGCCGGGCTTGTCTAAAGCTGCGGTATCTTTTGTAAAGCATGCTTTGGAAAAGAAGGCTGATTTTAAAGCTGGCCATGGTGAGGTTCTTGATTTGTTGATGCCAGCCAATGCAGATGAAGAGCGCGTGATTGTTCTTGGTCTGGGTGATGCAAAAGCGCTTACAGCGGTGAAGGCTGAAGAAGCAGGTGGTAAACTCTTGGCTTGTCTAAATGGAAGTGGTCTGAAAGATGTGAGTTTGCTTTTATCTGTAAAGGCTAAGGGGCTTGAGCTTAAAGAAGAAGAGTTGGGCGCGTGTTTGGCAAATGGTGCTGTTTTACGAAGCTATAAATTTGAGCGTTATAAATCAAAGCCAAGCGGTAAAGGAAAAAAGCCGGCAGAAGAGAAGAAGGTTGAGTTTTCAAAATTAGCGATAGTTCATGAGCATTCAGCGAATGTGAAAAAAGCGTATGATGTGAAAAAAGCGATTAGTGAGGGCGTTTTCTTTGCACGTGATTTGGTGAATAGCGCGCCGAATGATCTTTATCCTGAGAGCTATGCGCAGATTATCAAAGATGAGCTTAAGCCTTTAGGGGTTGAGGTTGAAATCCTTGATGAGAAGAAAATGCTTAAACTGGGTATGGGAGCCATTATGGCTGTTGGGCAAGGCTCTGCAAGACAGCCAAGAATGGTGGTTATGCGCTGGAAGGGCGCTGCTAAGAAAGCGCAAGAAGGCGGGCCTTTAGCTTTTGTTGGTAAGGGCGTGACCTTTGATACGGGCGGTATCTCTCTTAAGCCAGGCGCTGGGATGGATGAAATGAAGATGGATATGGGCGGCAGCGCGGCTGTTGTCGGGTTGATGAAATCTTTGGCGCTGCGTAAGGCGAAGGTTGATGTTGTCGGCGTGGTTGGTTTGGCTGAGAATATGCCATCAGAGCGTGCTTATAGGCCAGGTGATGTTGTTACATCCTACTCTGGAAAGACGATTGAAGTTTTGAATACGGATGCGGAAGGCCGCTTGGTATTGGCTGATTGTTTAACACACGTACAGAAGAAATATAAACCGCGCTTTATTATTGATTTAGCGACTTTGACAGGCGCGATTATGGTGGCTTTGGGCTATGAGTATTGCGGTACTTTTGCAACTGATGATGAGATGTGGTCGCAGCTAGAAAAGGCTAGCGCTTCTTCTGGAGAAAAGCTCTGGCGTATGCCACTTGATGAAGAGTGGAAAAAGCAAATGCAGAGCGATGTAGCTGATCTGCAAAATATCGGGAAGATTGCACGTATGGCTGGTTCTTGTACTGCGGCTGGATTTTTACAGCATTTCATAGAGGATGATACGCCATGGGTGCATATGGATATCGCTGGGACTGCTTGGCGTAAAAGTGATATGGCACTTTATCCAAAATTTGGTTCTGGTTTTGGTGTACGTGTTTTAAGTGATTTCGTTATGAGTAATTATGAAGGCTAAAGATAAAGCTTTTATTGAAGAGTTGGGGGGCAGCGCTGATGAGGCGCTGCTTTCTCGTTATGCCTATAGGGTGAGTGATTACTTGAAATCGAAGCTCGCAAATCGTTCCAGTAATGATCCGTTAGTAAAGCAATATATTCCAAGCGCAAGCGAGCTGGAACAGAGCGAATTGGAACGTGATGATCCTATTGGTGATGGGGCGCATAGCCCTGTTAAAGGCATTGTTCATCGTTATCCTGATCGTGTTTTATTTACGCCTGTTCATGTTTGCCCTGTCTATTGTCGTTATTGTTTTCGCCGTGAAATGGTCGGGCCTAAAGATGGTGGCGGGGCTGCTATGCTTTCGCAGGAGGAGCTTGAAGGGGCGCTTGCTTATATTGCCTCTCGGACTGACATTTATGAGGTGATTTTGACAGGTGGGGATCCTTTGGTGATTTCGTCAAAACAGCTCGATTTTATCTTGTCGCGTTTGCAGGCCATAGAGCACGTACAGGTGGTGCGAATTCATAGCCGTGTTCCTGCTGCGGATCCAATGCGGGTTGATGAAAAAATGCTGAGTGTTTTAAGCCGTTTTGAAAAAGCACTGTATCTGGCTATTCATATTAATCATGCTGATGAGTTGAGTATGGAAGTGCGCGGCGCAATTAAGCAGCTAAGGGCTAGCGGCGTGATCTTGCTTTCGCAATCTGTGCTTTTGAAAGACGTTAATGATAATGAAGAGGCTTTAGAGGCTCTGTTTCGCGGTTTAGTCGCGCTTGGTGTCAAACCCTATTACTTACATCATCCGGATATGGCGCGCGGTACTGGGCATTTCCGCGTTAATATTGAAGATGGGCAAGCGCTGATGCGAGGCTTGCAGGGACGTTTGTCAGGGTTAGCTTTGCCACGTTATATGTTAGATATCCCTGGTGGCTATGGGAAAGTGCCATTAGAGCCTATTTATATTCGCCGAAAAGGTGATATACTTTATGAAGTAGTAGATTATAAGGGCGGTGTGCATGATTATCCGCCTAAAAAGTAAAAAATAATTACTTTTGTAGGGTTATGGCTGATATTCGTTTTTATCATATGGAGCGTTCCTCGCTTGAGCAAGTTCTGCCGCAGCTTTTAAATAAAGCGCTTAGTGGTGGTCACAAAATTATTTTGCAAAGCCCGCAGGGACAAGTGGAGCGGCTTAATACACATCTTTGGAGTTATGATGTAAAAAGTTTTTTGCCTCATGGAAGTGCAAAAGATGGACATGCTTCTGAGCAACCGATCTGGTTGAGCGCTGATAATGAAAACCCCAATGGTGCCAATGTACTTATTCTTACGCATGGTATGAGCCGTGATGATGTTTCCGAATTTTCTATGGTTTGTGAAATGCTTGATGGGCGTGATGTTGAGGCTGTTAGTGCTGCGCGTGGGCGCTGGAAGCTCTATAAAGATGCTGGCCATGAGGTGACCTATTGGCAGCAAGACCCTAATGGTAAATGGGAAAAGAAGGCTTAAATATATGGTGGGGAGGTTTTAATGGAAAAATCAGTGGGGAGCTTAGAGAGTTTTTTTTATACTATTTTTGATGGCTTAATGAAGCCATTGGAAGAGGTTATATATAATGGTGGACGTTTGGGCTGGCTCTATATTGGCTCGGCCATTGTTATTGTCTTTGCGCTATATATTTATCAAAAACATAAAGGGTATAGTTCGGATCAGAGTTTTCTAAGTTATTTGAAATTGAAATCCGTATATTGGCACCCTTCTGCAATTATGGATTATAAATTCGTATTTGTCGCTTCGGTGGTTAATACGTTCTTGACCCCGCTTCTATTGTTTTTTGTGATTTTTATTGTTCCTGTTGAAGAATTTTTGACCTCTATATTTGGCCAGCAAGAGGCGCGTGATCCTTCCATGATGTCCAAGGTTATTTATACACTTGTCACTGCTGTGATGTACGATTTTGCGAAATATTGGGTGCATAGGGCTTTGCATGTTTTTCCCGTGCTATGGGAGTTTCATAAAGTACATCATTCTGCAGAAGTGTTAACGCCTGTGACCACTACACGCGGCCATCCGGTTGAGAGTATTTTGTATAGCTTTAGCATCACTGTTGTTATGGGGACGTTGGCGGGCTTTTATTCTTTTATGTATGGCGGGGATGTTGATACCTATTTCTTGCTTGGCATTAATTTGGTTATTGCGCTGACTAATATTTTTAGTGGGAATTTGCGACATTCACATTTCTGGCTGTCTTACGGGCCGTATGTGGAGCATATATTATCTAGTCCCGCTCAGCATCAGATACATCATAGTGCTGATCCAAAGCATTTTGATAAAAACTTTGTTGGTCATTTTGCATTTTGGGATTGGATGTTTGGGACTTTGTATGTCACGACCCCAAAGCCTGAAAATATAGAGTTTGGTTTAGGTGATGAGAGCAAAGAATACCGATCAATGGATAGCCTATTGCTTAGCCCTTTTACTAAAAGCTATAGGCTTGTGACTTCGAAATGGCGTAATAAGCGGAGCGCTGATTCTAAAGTTATTGCGGATGATGAGGCTGGGTAAAAAAATAGAGCGCTTTTGCGCTCTATTGGATTGTGTCTTATTCTGCGGTCGCTGGCTCTTCTGCCGGTGGCGGCGGAGGCGGCGCAAGGCGCTGTTTTTCATCTTCAATCTGTGCCGCTGTTGGTAGCGGATAAGAGCTTGAACCTTGTTGTCTTAGCCATGCAATGACGGCGGCTCTGTCTTCTGGCTTTCTCAGGCCGTTATATGTCATTTTTGTACCTGGAGCGTGCTTTTTAGGCTTCCAAAGGAAATGGTTTAGTTCATCATAATCCCACTTACCCTCAAGCGCTTTTAGTGCGTCTGAATAGTTAAAGCTTGCCTTTGCTGCGATATCGTCACCAACAATACCCCACTGGTTTGGACCAGTTTTATTCGGGCCGCCTTGTGAGAAATCGTGACATGCCATACAGGCTTTAGCAATTTTTTGGCCTTGAGTAATGTCCGCTGTGGCGATGAGGTGCATGATTGGGTCTGGGCCAGTTTTCTTAGCGATTACTACGCCATTACCGCCAGAGATAGGCACAACATCTGTGTCTAGCATTTCCGGCTTGACCAGAAAACCACCAATAAAACCTGCCGCTAGTGCTGTGACGACAGCTAAGACGATGGCACCAAGAATTTTGTTTATTTCGAAACTATTCATAAAAGCTTTCCGATTATCTCTTAATTTACAAACTTTTAAAAAAACTATACCAACATATAATCATTTGTCGACAATAGATATACGTATTGCCTATAGTCGTTCAACTGAAAAATTAGAGTATAGGCAAAAAACAATTATGGATTTGACGTATATCAAGAGTATTTCTTTCCAAGGTGCAAAAGGTGCATATTCGGATATGGCCTGTAGAACGGTTGTTCCGAATGCGGAAACGATTGCGTGTGAGACTTTTGAAGATGCTTTTAAGGCTGTTCAGGACGGGCGTGCGGATTTGGCAATGATTCCGGTTGATAATACGATTGCAGGGCGCGTTGCAGATGTGCATCACCTGATGCCTGATAGTAATTTATTTATTATCGCTGAGCATTTTCAGCCAGTGCGCCATTGTTTGTTGGGCGTTAAAGGCTCAAAAGTTGAAGATCTCGAGCATGTTCATTCTCATGTCCATGCCATTCCACAATGCCGTAAACATATTCAAGAATTAGGGCTTCGCTCTCATGTCCATGCGGATACAGCAGGTGCTGCCGCAGAAGTCGCGCATAAAAATGATAAAGCGCATGCGGCGATTGCTTCTAGCTTGGCGGCAGAAATCTATGATTTGGAGATTTTGGCTGAAGATATGCAAGATGCGGATCATAATACCACGCGCTTTTTGCTTTTAGCGCCAGAGCCTGAAGTGCCTGAGGTTAGCGAAAATGTGCTGACAAGCCTTATCTTTACCGTACGTAATATTCCAGCGGCGCTTTATAAATCATTGGGCGGTTTTGCCACGAATGGGTTGAGCTTAACTAAGCTTGAGTCCTATGTTGACCCGCATTTTCAATCGGCGAAATTTTATTGTGATATTGAAGGGCATCCGGATAGCAAAGCGTTTCAGCTTGCTTTGGAAGAACTTGGCTTTTATGCGGCTGATGTCAAATTTATCGGTAGCTATAAAGCGCATGATTTTAGAAGAAAAGGCTAATTTTTTCATTTAAGCCTTGTTCTTAAAAATCAGCATGTTAGGGTTAGATGAATATTTAAGGAGTATATTTTATGCCAACACATGCAGAGTTGTCTTCAAAGCTATTAGTAGATGCGGCTGGATTTTTCAAAAATCTTGGTGAGCAGAATGCAGAGCTCAAACCTCAAATGGAAGAGAATGCGGCTGTTTTTGAACAGTTATCTGGTTTGATGATACAAGACCCACAAGGGGCAATGAATGGCACGCCTAATGCTGAGCTTGTTGGTAAGGTTTTGAAAGATGCGGCGAATTTCTTTATTGCGCTAGCAGAGCAGAATGAACCTATCAAAGATCAGATGCTAGAGAATGCGAATGTTTATATTCAGATCGCTGATTTAGTATCGCAAGACCCTATGGGCGTTCTTGATTAATAGCGTATATATTCGCTTAAGATTTCAGTTTTCATTTCCGATTTAGAGTTTTTCTGGCGCAGCTTCCTTGTGTTTTGCCTGTGGAAAAGTTATTCTGTTGAGTGTGGCGTGATTCTATAGCGCCAGTTCCTCTATTCACTTTTTCATTATCGATTGCGTAAATCTCATGGCTCGTACCCGCTCAATTCGTCGTTCTTCTACTCGAAAAACTTCTAAAGCTAAAAAAAATCAATCAATCTTTGCACGTTTCTTGCCTGAAGAGGCGCAGGCTTTCCTTGCACGGCGTATGGTTGATCTGTTTGCTTTAGCGATGTTTATGCTGGGCGGCTTTTTGCTTCTTTCTATGCTTAGCTATAATGAGAGCGACCCTTCATGGAATAGTGCGGCGCCTGAAAGTGCAGTGATTGCAAATTGGATGGGGGGCAATGGTGCTTGGGCTTCTGACCTTATTTTACAGACATTAGGTCTTGGCGGTGTTTTCTTAAGCCTTGTTTTTATCGCGTGGGGCGCGCGTTGTTTTTACCGCCAGTCTATTCGCCCTGTCTTGTTGCGCTTTGTGGCCTCGCTCGTTGCAGCTTTATGTTTGTCGGTTGCCTTTGCGCAAGTTCCTTCTGCGGGCTGGTTATCACATCCTTATCTAGGGAGCTCGGCTGGAGCGTTAATCGTGGCTAAGCTTGAAGGTGTTTTTTCTTGGTTGCCGAGCTATGCTTTAATTGGATTTATGGGGGTGATGGCCTTAACGATTGGGCTTTATGGCGCGGCTATCCGTGCTTATGAAGTGGCGATTGTGGCTCAGCGCGTAGCTTTTTATGCGCGCGCTGTCATTGTTTATGCTTGGGGCTTGGCGATGGGCTTTATGAGTTGGATTAAACATCATAATGAGCCTGGTTACCATCCTGATCCGATGGTTGTTCTTAAAGCCTTTCCTAAATTTCCAACACCAGATTTTACAATCCCAGCTCATTTAGCGGCTGAGAAAAAAGAAATGCCGCGCAAAGCAAATATAAAGCCTGCGAGCGCGGCCTCTTCCGTATCGGCAGCACCTTCGGCGGCGGCTTCTGCACAAGCGCCGGCGCAAGACGCAGCGCAAGCGGATAGTTTTGCGCTTTCTCGTGTGCCTTCTAATATTAAGGTTGTGACGCCACAGCAGGCAATGCAGCCACAGCAGCGTTCTTCACAAAAGAACTTTTCTTTAGATGGTGAAGATTGGGAATTACCACCATTAGAATTTCTTGAAGCTGTTCCAGACGTACAGCCTGGTACGCAGCTTGATGAGAATGCGCTGCGTAAGAATGCGGAGCTCTTGCAAAATGTATTGGCTGATTTCAACGTGGAAGGTGAAATTAGCTCGATCCATCCGGGGCCTGTTGTTACGCTTTATGAATTTGAGCCTGCGCCGGGTGTGAAGTCAGCTAAGATTATTGGTCTGGCTGATGATATTGCGCGTTCAATGTCGGCAATCTCTGTACGTGTGGCGGTTGTGCCTGGGCGTAATGTGATTGGTATTGAGCTGCCGAATAAATCGCGTCAAATTGTTTATATGCGTGAGCTTTTAGAGTCACGTATGTTTGAGAAATCCAAAGCGGGTTTGCCACTTGTTTTGGGTAAAGATATTGGCGGCGCGCCGATCATGGCGGATTTGGCGAAGATGCCTCACTTGCTTGTTGCGGGTACGACGGGCTCGGGTAAATCGGTGGCGGTGAATACGATGATCCTGTCATTGCTATATCGCCTAAGCCCTGAAAAATGCCGTTTTATCATGATCGATCCGAAGATGCTTGAGCTTTCCGTTTATGATGGGATACCGCATTTGTTGAGCCCAGTTGTGACGGAGCCTGGTAAGGCTGTTGTGGCTTTGAAATGGGCTGTTCATGAAATGGAAGAGCGTTACCGCGCGATGTCCAAACTCGGTGTTCGTAATATCACTGGTTATAATGAGCGTATTCGTGAGGCCTTGGCTAAAGGCGAGACGATTATGAAGAAAGTGCAAACTGGCTTTGATCCTGATAGCGGCGCGGCTATTTATGAAGATCAGCCAATGGCCTTGGAAGAGCTTCCTTTTATTGTTGTGATTGTTGATGAATTTGCTGACCTTATGCTTGTTGCGGGTAAGGATGTAGAAAATGCAATTCAGCGTCTTGCGCAGATGGCGCGTGCGGCTGGTATTCATCTTATTATGGCGACGCAGCGTCCATCTGTTGATGTTATTACAGGTGTTGTTAAAGCTAACTTCCCAACCCGTATTTCCTTCCAAGTGACGTCAAAAATCGACTCGCGTACTATTCTTGGTGAGGGGGGTGCTGAGCAACTTCTAGGTATGGGGGATATGCTTTATATGGCTCCAGGCGGTCGCGTCACACGCGTACATGGTCCTTTCGTAAGTGATGAGGATGTCGAGAAGGTTGTGAATGACCTTAAATCTAAGGCTGAACCGGCATATATTGATAGCGTGACGGATGAAACTGGCCTTGGTGGTAGTGAGGTTATGGATGCGATGTTCGGGGGCGGCTCTTCTTCGGAAGGGAGCAGTGTCGATGAGCTTTATGATCAAGCGGTAGCGATTGTAGCGCGTGAGGGTAAAGCCTCTACAAGCTTTATCCAGCGTCATTTACAAATCGGGTATAACCGCGCTGCGCGCATTATCGAGGAGATGGAGCGTCAAGGCGTGGTTTCTCCTGCGAATGCGACGGGTAAGAGAAATATTCTTATTTCTGATCATAGTGGGGCAGTATAAGTTTTCCTATTTTCTTGCAAAGGGTTTGCATTTTTATCTTCGTACTATAGATATGAGGTATGAAGATGACATTTAATAAAATTATTTTGACTGGATTTATCGCGTTACTTGGCTTTGTGCCTAGTGGGGTGCAGGCGCAAGTTGTTGCGAAGGAGCAAACTAAGAGCTTCAAAAGCGATGTTGCTAAGGTTGAGGATTATTTACAAAAACTCTCAACAGCGCAGGCGCGCTTCGTGCAGACAACGCATGATGGGACGCAACTTGTCGGGACATTTTATTTACAGCGCCCGGGTAAATTGAAATTTATTTATGACGAGCCGATTGAAGATTTTGTCGTTGCTGATGGGACATTTATATATTTTTATGACTCAGAACTTGGTGAGCAAACGAACGCTCCAATTGGTCAGACTTTAGCCGATTTCTTCTTGCGCCGTAATATTGATCTTGATGATGATGTGATGGTTGAGAGTATCAAAAGGGCGGGGGGCTATATGCAGGTACGTCTCGTGCAGCGTGATGATCCGCAAGCGGGATCGTTAACCTTAGCGCTTAAAGAAAATCCATTAGAGCTTTCGAAGTGGCGTGTTATTGATGGCCAAGGGCTTATTACTGAGGTTGAGCTGTTTTATCTAGAGACAGGCATGGAATTTGATTCAGACTTTTTTGTCTATCGTAAACCTAGTCAAAATGATGGTCAGCCAAGTTATAACGAGTAGGTGAGAATTCGTCTTTATGAAGGATGGTCCTTTACAGCATTTAATTCAGAGTTTGTCGCGTCTGCCGGGCTTAGGCAATAGAAGTGCGCGCAGAATTGCGCTTCATTTATTATCAAATCGTCAGGGCCTTATGGTGCCTTTAGCGCAATCGATCCTGCGTGTCGCCGAAGAGATTAAAAGCTGCGCTATTTGTGGGAATCTAGATATGATCGATCCGTGTCATATCTGTGCGGATGTTAAACGTACGCAAGGGCAAATTTGTGTGGTCGCGCAGGTTAGTGATCTATGGGCGATAGAACGTACAAGCGCTTATAAAGGGCGTTATCATGTTTTAGGCGGGCTGCTTTCTGCGTTGGATGGAATAGGTCCTGAACAGCTAAATATCGCGACACTATTAGAGCGTGCTCAACAGGGTGGGGTTGATGAGGTCATACTTGCGCTCAGTGCAACAGTGGATGGGCAGTCTACGGCGCATTATATCGCAGATCATTTGGCTGGCTATGATGTTGAGATTACGCATCTTGCGCATGGCGTACCGGTTGGTGGGGAGCTGGATTATCTGGATGATGGTACAATTACAACGGCACTACGTTCTAGGAAATAGGTTTTATATTTAATGCGCTGAAAATAAATGGTTTTTCAGCTTCGTCTTATTGCTCGTCATTTTATGGGGGGTAGGGGGGCGGTTAAGCCCTCCCTCGTTTGAAGTTATATCTTATTCTTTTTCTGAAATATAAAGTGTTCCATCATTAGAGGCTGCTATGGCTGCGATATGTGCGTAGTGAGGTGCGTTATCACCGCCGATAGCTATATCGTAATAGATGCCTGCTGGGAAAAAGTGATCACTGCTTGATGCTGTGACGGAATTATCGCCGAATTTGATAAAGATATCGCTCGTTGCGTAAAGGCTGATTATGCGCGTATCGGCGCTAAATGCACTTGCATTGATATTGCTGGTGCCAGTGACTGATAGTGTGTGTGCATCACCTTTTTTAAGTCTCAATGCAGGTATGGAATTACCCATTGAATCTATAGGCATTTGTGTGCTCATAGTAAGCTCCTTTTATTTATGTTGATGTGTTTAGGTAATAAAAAACGCGCCGATTTGGCGCGTGGTTTGATGAAGGTATAGCTGTGCCTTCATGTCTTATTTTTTAGAATATCGAAGAGTAAAAGTCAAGGAATTTATTCCTTTATCCTAGAGGGGCCATTTCTATTGGCCTGAATGTTTTATTGATTTCATGTGTGCCTGATGGGATTTCAATAAGGGTTACATTGATTTCAATATTCTTCGTATCAAGCTCATGAAAGCCTTTATAGCTAGAGAGAGCTTGAATGAAACGTTCAGCAGCTTCTATGGGCTCGTTCGGAGTTACTGGGCGCTGTAGGAGTAGATCAAACTCATTTACTGCGATTTGACCGACAATGTCAGATTGACGGCGTAATTGTGTTATGAATTGTGAGAGTTTAGCGGCTGCATAATCCGCAGTATATTGGCCATCTTCTGAGACGATTTCGGTGTAATTGCTTAACGATATGCATAAAAGATAGGTACCCTCTCCATAACGATCGGCGCGGTCTACAGATGAAAGGAAGAGCTGGTTAAAGGCTGAGCGGGATATTATACCATTTGCACTTGGGAAGTCCTCTTTGCTATCTCCGATATGTTTTACAAGCTTTGAGAAGAATTGCGCATTTTCAAGTTTGTCGACAAGCTCTTTAGGGTTGATTGGCTTGGCTATAAAGTCATTAACGCCAAATAGCAGTGCTTCTGTCGTTGCTTCAATAGAAGAAGAAATGAGGAGTTTATATGCTCTGGCGTGGTGAGCATTTCGTAAGTCCTGTACGAGGTTTCTTGGGCTAGTCATAGGGCTTGGGTCAAGCATGATCAGATCGAACTGCGTATCTTTGCATAGCCTTAGTGCTTCGTGCTTAGAGGTTTCGCTTTGAATTTTATGACCGAAGGGCTCTAATTTCGATTTGATAAATTGAGTTGAAAGCGGGTCTTGGTCAATAATTAGAATATTCATGAAAATAGGATCCTGATTGTTATCCCATAAGGAGAAGCTATATCTATTATTCTACCTGTTAGAGCTATGAAAAAAAAGCTGAAAATTCATATGTTGGCGTTGAAATTGCAATGATAAGTTTTGGTGGATGAATATTTGACATCTTATGCATACTCAGCTACACATCGAACAATTGCTATTTGTGTAATCTTGACGGGTCAAAGGCGTTTTAGCTGATGCTGATATTCTTTTGTATCCAGAGTGTTATAACGCTTAGTGGTTAATGGGCTCGGTTTTATAAAAGTGGTTTTGATGATCACTTAAAAAGAAAAGATTTTGTGATGACGATTACGGTACATAAGGGTGATATCCCTTCAGATTTTAAATTTGCGGATATTGTGGCTGTGGATACTGAGACTTTAGGGCTTATTCCTGCGAGAGACCCTTTATGTTTATTACAGTTTTCAAATGGTGATGGTGAAGCGCATTTAGTGCAATTTGATCGCTCTACATATGATGCGCCGAATTTAAAGGCGATGATTGCTAACCCTGATATATTGAAAATTTTTCATTATGCGCGTTTTGATATTTCTATTATCAAGCGTTACTTAGGCGTAGATGTGAACTCGATTTATTGCACACGTACAGCGTCTAAATTGATGAGAACCTATACAGATCGTCATGGCTTGCGTGAATGTTGCCGTGAGCTTTTAGGGGTTGAGATTTCCAAGCAATATCAATCTTCAGATTGGGGCGCGGATGAGCTTACTGCTGAGCAGAAGAAATATGCGGCAAATGATGTTTATTACCTGCATCGTTTACGTGAGAAGCTTAATAGCATGTTAGAGCGCGAAGGGCGCTTGGAGCTTGCGCTTAAATGTATGGACTTCTTGCCATTACGTGCTGAGCTTGATATGGCTGGCTGGCCTAATATTGATATTTTTGAACATTAATTTTCTTAAAGCGGGCTTTGTGCAGCTCGTCCAAATAAGGGTTTTTTGATGAATATAATTGAAAAAGCAAAAGACGTTTTGCAGATAGAAGTTGATGGTTTGAACGCATTGCGTGAAAGCGTCGATGAGAGCTTTGAGCAAGCTGTTCAAGCTATTGCAGGGATGAAAGAGCGCAAGAATGGGCGTTTGATTGTGGCTGGTATAGGTAAAAGCGGGCATGTCGGGCGAAAGATCGCTGCGACTTTAGCGTCTACTGGTACACCTGCTTTTTATGTGCATCCGGGTGAAGCTTCGCATGGCGATATGGGGATGGTAACTGAAAATGATGTCGTGCTGATGCTGTCTAACTCTGGTGAGAATGCGGAGTTATCTGACCTTATTCATTACACACGTCGTTATAAAATTGCGATGATTGCTATGACTAGTAATGCTGAGAGCACATTGGCTAAGCATAGTGATTATGTTTTGCTGTTACCTAAAGTGCCTGAGGCGTGTTCGAATGGTATGGCGCCGACCACATCCACGACGATGATGATTGCTTATGGTGATGCTTTGGCTGTGACATTGCTGGATCTTATGGGGCTAACAAAAGAGCAATATAAGGTTTTTCATCCAGGTGGAAAGTTAGGCCAACGCTTGATGAGTGTGGCAGAGTTGATGGTTGCGTACGATGATCTTCCATTGATTGATAAAGGCGCGACTATGGATAAAGCTTTGCTGGTTTTATCAGAAAAGAATTTAGGCGCGGTTATTGTTGTTGATGAGTCGGGTGATCTTAGCGGTATTATCACAGATGGAGACTTAAAGCGTCATATGGCGCCTGATCTTTTGCAAAAGCCAGTTATTGATGTGATGAGCGTTAATCCTAAATCTATTGAGGCGAAGTCATTAGGTGTTGAAGCTGTCGGTATTATGACGGAAAAGCCAGGGGCTTATCTAAGCTCATTGATTGTGACTGAAAATGGTCGTTTAGCGGGGCTCATTCGTTTGCAAGATTGTTTGCAAGCAGGCTTGGCTTAAGTCATTGAGCCTTTAGTGCTTTTATTATAAGTTTTATTGATGGTTGATGATCCAAAGAAACAGCAAGAGCAGCAAGAGCGCCTTGATCGATTGCAGGCTTTAGGTCTGGGCGGTGGTGTTGAGCGTCATTTTTCAACACGTCATACGCGTATCGTTAAGTTTTTGAAAATAGCGCTGCCATTGTCGGCTTTTGCCGTTGTTTTGTTGCTTGTGACTTGGCAAAGAGTTGAGCACACGAGCATCGAAAGACCTAAAGCAGATCAAGAACAGACTGTACGTGCGATTGGTAAGAATGAGCTTTTGAATCCAAAGTTTGAAAGCGTTGATAAAGATGGCCATCCTTATGTTGTGACTGCAAAGCGTGCTTTGCAGGGGCAGGGTAAAGATGATGATGTGATTTTGCTGGAGGATCCTGTTGCGGATATATCGCTTGATGATGATGGGTGGTTGGCTGTTAAAGCGTCTCAGTCAGCATTTCGTCAGACCAGTAAACGCTTACTTCTTAAGGGGGCGGTCGAGGTTTATTATGGTGAAGGCTATACGCTTAGCACCGAAGTGTTAGATGTTGATATGCAAGCCGGTACTGCGCAAAGCCATGTTGATGTGCATGTTGAAGGGGCTCGCGGTGTTTTAGATGCCAAGGGTATGAGCGCTGATAGAGAGCAAGAGCTCTTGGTGTTTAAGGGGCCAGCCAAATTAGTTTTAAATGAAGGTCTGTGATTGAGATGAAGAGTTATGCGGTTCGATATTCGTTATGTCTGAGTGCGTTGGTGCTTTTGACTGCACTTCCTGCCTTGGCGCAACAGAGCTTGGGCTTAAGCACGAACTCTAAAGAGCCCGTTGAGATTACGGCTGATCGTTCTTTGGAATGGCACAGGGCAGAGCAGCGTTTTCTGGCGAAGAGTAATGCGAAGGCTAAGCAAGGTGAGGCTTCTATAAGAGGGGATATGTTGGTTGCCGATTACCGTGATGGGCAGAGCTCTTCAATGGAGATATATATGCTCAAAGCCATTGGTGGCGTGGTTTTAAATTCGGCTGATAATACGGCTTATGGTGATGAAGCAATTTACGATCTTGATAAGGGGCTTGCGACCTTAACGGGTGAAGATTTGAAAATGATTTCTCCTGATCAAACAGTCACGGCTCAGGATCGTTTTGAATATATGACGGAGCAAGGTTTGGTGAACGCGATTGGCGGAGCCAAGGTCGTGCGTCCAAAGCTTGACGGTAGCGGCGTCGATACGTTAGAGGCTGATAAAATTACAGCGCAGTTGGCCGAGAATGCTGTTTCTGGCAAGCGTGAAGTTGAAACGATTGAGGCGTTCGGTAGTGTTGTGATTACGACACCTACAGAAGTGATTACCGGTAAATATGGTATTTATCGCTCACAAAGTAATAAAGCTGAACTTCAGGGCGGTGTACGTATCTTGCGCGGGCCTAATATTTTGGAAGGTGAGCGCGCGGAAGTCGACCTCAATACGAATATCAGTAAAATATTTGGCTCTAAGGCAAGTGGGGGGCAGGTTAAAGGTGTGTTCTACCCTAACTCCCGATAATTCATCCTGCGTTTAATCGCTGACATTGTCAAATTTCGGCTTATGTAGTTTTACTTCACGGCGCCTCATTTTCCTCGTCACGCTTAAACGATTAATGAATATTCTTTCTAAATGTTAGTGTTGCTCTACGCGCCTAGTCAAGCGAGCAAATCTCTGTGCTTATCCGTGTCACGCTTAAATGATGAATGAATTTACTTGATGAATGTTAGTGTTGCTCTGTGTGCTTAGCCAAGCGCGTTATTTATATTCCAGTATGGTTTTTTGTGATTAAGGTTTGCTTTTTCGGCGCAAAGAGGCATATAAAGATTTATGGAATTTTTAATTGGATGGATAATTTTTACGGGCGTACAGCTTGCGGCGACGATGTCACCGGGGTCTGCTTTTGCTGTGCAGATGCGTAATATTGTGAAATATGGGCGTAAGGGCGGCCTTTTTACGGCGCTGGGTTTAGGTGCGGGTGTTGGTTTACATGCTGCCTTGGCACTATGTGGTATGGCTATTATTCTGGCACAAGTAAGCTGGATGTTTGAGCTGGTGAAATATATCGGCGCGGCGTATCTGGTTTATATTGGTGTGAAAGGCCTTAAAGCTAAGCCTGAAGGCACCCCGAAGCTAGATGTTGATATGGCTAAAGGCGTTGAGCATGAGCCTATTTCAGCGTTTCGCGCTTTGCAGATTGGTTTTTGGACGAATGCTTTAAACCCGAAAGCTGTTATTTTCTTTACGGCTATCTTTACGCAATTTATAGAACCAGATGCGGCTTTGTCTGTGTTGGTGCTATATGGATTTACATCCGTTATTGTCGAGATTTTATGGTTCTCACTATTGGCGCTTATTCTCACAATTCCATCTGTAGGGCGCAGCTTTAAAGCGCTACAACATGGCGTTGAGCGTGTTTGTGGTGGACTTTTGGTGGCACTTGGCATAAAGTTAGCATTAAGTAAGATCTAATATAAAACGCCATGAATAATCCTTTTAACTCTCATAAAGCGCGCCTGAAAGAAGTGCCTAAAGGCTTAAGCGTACAGCATCTTTCAAAGAGCTATAAGAAGCGTCCTGTATTGCGGGATGTGAGCTTTACTGTTGAGCGTGGTCAGGCTGTGGCATTGCTTGGACCCAATGGGGCCGGTAAGACAACGTGCTTTTACATTACGACAGGTTTGATTGAGGCTGATGGTGGTTTCATTATG
>MDSZ01050442.1_pt1 | contig 42432 bp, 33 predicted proteins | sample 811201 | NCBI WGS metagenome assembly MDSZ01 (sample SAMN05326647, study PRJNA326480) | marine metagenome | isolation source: seawater | place: Indian Ocean: North | collected 2010 | reverse complement strand
ATATGCAGAAGAATCATGTAAATCATGGTAAAAGAATGCGCGGCTATACGGATCCTTATTAAAATATGAATATAACTTTATTAATTGTCTACGTATTATTTTTTGCATATATCATTTATTGCCTTTAAAAGGGATGTTTTATATAAATCATAATTCCAATAATTCCTCATTAATAATGTGGCATTAATCGAATATTCTGTACGTAATTTTTTATTATTAAACAATAACAACATTGCATCTCCTAAATCAGGACCTTTATCTTTATCATTAAAAATTATTCCTGTTTCCTTATTATAAATAAGATCGTATGAAGCCCCAACATGTTTACTTGCAATAACTGGAGTTCCTGATGACAAAGCCTCATTAACCACTAATCCCCATGGCTCAAATATTGAAGGGCATACTAAAACTGAAGCATTCTGATACTCGCATATTAACTCCTTCCCGATCTTCTTGCCTACAAAAATAATTCTGTCAGATGCGTATTCTTTTCTTAAATAATTATCTAAATATCCAGATCCGACTATTCTTAAAACAGCATCTTTATTTGAAAAAAATTTCTTAAAAGTTCTTAATAGAAATTCAACATTTTTAGATTTAACCAACCTTCCAACATATAGAAAATTAAATGACAGAGAATTATTTATTTTATTTTGATAAAATTTATTGTTATTAACCATCATAGGCATTAAAAAAATCCTATCTTCATTCATACCATAATACCGGAAGAGATCTTTATGATATTTTGATCCTCCCGAAAACCCAAAAATAGATTTTGAGCGAAAAATAAATCTTAAATAAATACTTTTTATAATTCTTTTAAATATATTAACTGGAATATTTAGCTGAGTATCAGAATCAATAGCTATATATCTTCTATTTAAGCTAAAAAAATTAAAAAAAAACGTAAATAGAAATACATAATTATTATATCCATTAATAATGATAAGATCGTTATTTTTCCAGACTATATATAAATGCCTTATCTTATTTAAAATAGATTTTTTTGACAAAAATGTTTCTTGATTAAGTTGATGAAAATTAGATGATATCGCGAAAGTCTTGTCTAAAATATAAGCATAAGGGATTCCTATCTTTTTATATATATTTTCAATAAGATCTACAGTGTAACTTGCTGGTTCGACAAAATAACAATATGCTCTCATTTACTTAAATCTCTTATAAAGACGCTTAATCATATAAAGTATTTTTATCTTAAAATAATCAATTATAAGATCAATTTTATTTTTATAAATTTCTAAGCTATATAAATTGCTTATATCTGGTCTAAAATTAATCAATTTGTACTTATATATTCCTCTACCAAAATTTATATCTACAGAAGAAATAGAAGAAACATGTCTAATAAAAGATATATAATTATAAATATTAACTCTTTTAGTGGAATCAAATATATCTATCCAAAACATATATTTAGATCTATATTTTGTTATAAATGAAATAGCTATGACTTTAGATTTTATAAAAAGTAAACTAATATCAATCAAATTATTATAATACATGCTTTCTACAATTAATAAAAAATGATCATTTAAAAAAAATTTATTTCTAATCTTTCTTTTTATCATATGATCTCTCAATAATCGAATATCATTAATAGGAAAATTATCCTTTTTTTCAGAACTCATGATTGTATGTTCAGGATTAAAAGATTTTAAGATTTTTCTTATCTCATACTTTTGTTTTGATAATAAATTAGAGCAATTATCAGGAAAGTTTCCTTTATCTATTTTTATAGAAGAAAACTTAGATGAAAGAGATTTTCTTTGATATTGAAAGATATTTGAATTAAGCTTTAGTAGAGCTGAATTTTTTTTTAAATTAAAGAATTTAAAAGATTTGATTCTAAATTTTGATATAATTGGATTAATAGCAATATCAAGATTAAATTCATATTCATCTAACAATAAAATATCGCAAAAATCAACATGCTCATCATTGATAAAACGTACTGATTTATTTATAACACAGAATGGAAAAATAGAGATCAATTCATTTTTCACATAAATAACAACAATGGAAAGAGTTGCTGATAACTTCTTAGAGCTAATATATTTCCAAGAATTATAATTAAAATCGAAAGACTGAAATATTGAACAATTGCAATTTAAATATAAAGAATCCCAAGATTTCTTTAAATCTAAAAAATCTTTATTATTATCAATTATATTTATTTTCATTTAAATAATTTGTATAAGAAAGAAAAGAAAGTGCAAACCAAAATAAAATGGTATGAAAAGCATTAATTCCAGTAATCAATGATTCAAATAAAGAAGAAATAAGTGCAAAAGATATGATGAATAAATAAATAACTTCATTCCCTTTTTTACGATAAAACTTGCGTAGTAAAACTGTAGATTTATAAAAAATAATAGATATAATTATTCCTCCAAAAATTAAACCATATTGTACTAGAAATGCTAAATAACCGTTATGAGCTCCCTTAATTGGGCCTCTTAAATTAATAGGAACTAGATCTTTATCTATGTAAGAATATTTATCTAAACCATATCCAAGCCATGGTTTGTTTAAAAATGTCTTTAATCCATATTCATATTGTAAAATACGATCTCCTAATAAACCTTGAGATGCATATCTATTTATACTGGTTTCTAATTGTAAATTCACAACAAGTAGAAATAAAAGAACTCCAAAAACTCCAAATCCAAGATTTTTTATTGAAAAACCGTATTTAAATAAAAATGCCAACATGATGCCAACAAGTATGGCTCTAGAACCAGAAGCAAAAGATATTATAAAAAATATGAAAAGCATAAAGAGTTGTAAATTGGATTTTTTACTTTCATGTAAGAATAGTATAGAAAAAGCAAGGCAGGAGAAAGCTCCAAGCATATTTGGGTTAACAGTGATTCCTTGATATCGACCTGAAAATATATTTGGCTCAACAATTAATCCAACTAATATCATTAAGAAAATAGCATAAGATACATGCAAAAAGAAAGTGTTTTTGTAATAATTTATATTGTAGTAAATAGATATAGAGAATAAGGAAAACTGTACTCCTCTAGCTAACATGAATTCTATTGCCTCTTTATCATGTATATTGTGCATAAAAATAAAATATAGTAGATTAAGGAAATTAATCAAAACAAGGAAACCAAATGCTTTATGAAAAATAACGCGTCTAATAAGCTCAGGGTTAACTAATATAATAAATGAGAATATAAACATTAAAAATAAGAAAATGTAATCACCAATATCTGCCAATACACTTAAAGGGTATGGCATTTTTCTTTCTATATTTTGAAGTATGGTGTTTAATACACATATAAGCGCCCCATATTTTACAAGCCATTTAAGCATCTGAAATAGATTTGATCAACAAAGACGGAACCGGATCTTGATAATCTATTTCTCCTTCAAAAATAGTGTTGTCAAGTATGATTTTTTGCCTATGTTGATTTGGAAACCATATAGTCGGCCTTTGTCCTAAAAAAGATGCCCACATACTAAATGTGCTTGAAGATGAGATTATTAACTTATTTCTACTTAATGCTATCATATCTGAAATAGAAGATCCATAATGTACTCTTTTGCAGTTTTTTAATAATAATAGTTCTTTCAACTCATCATCACTTCCATCAGAAAAAACATAAACAGGAAGTTGATAATAATGACGAACTTTGTTAATGGTTTGAATATACCATTTTATAGGAATACGGTGATTCCATTCACCTGACCTCAAAGAAGTTTCGTCTCTATCTTCTGTGAAATCTCCTAAACGAACATGCACTCCAATTCCATTTTGATTATGATTCCTAATATTAAATAAGTGTTTTGGTTGCACAATACTTAATAGCTCATCTTTTACGAACTGATGTTCTTCTAAAAAATCAGAGAATAAACCATTCATCGAATTAAAAACACGAATATTTCTACTAAAATTAAGAAGTATGAACTTTTTAAAACCTGAAACTCCATCTTTCTCAATAAATAAATTCCAATACAATCGATTGTCTTTCTCGCGACGAAGAAGTGGTCCGATTTTTAAACATTTCCAGGTAGTTTGTATTCTTTTTGATTTATATTTTTTTGAATATATCAAAGATTTAGCCCATGGAAATAAAATATTCCCTAAACCTGGACCCCCTATTCTAAATCCCATACTTTCCATAACCCCCAATGAAGCATACGTGTATTTCATGTAAGAATATCTTTTAACAAACCTTTAATAGCAGAATAAAATAAAATAATATACAGTAAATATAAAATAAATGGTATCAAAATAAAATGAATTAAAGTAAAATCAAAAGATTGGGTTTTCATCCAAAATACTAATGATAAACATAAAATAGTGAAAAGAAAAAGTTTGATTAGCAAAGGAGAAAAGGGGTTGATTTTTATATAGCGACTTATTAAAATAAGTTGGGTTGCGTTCATTAAAAATGATAAAATTACATTAATCAATATAAACTCTAGGATTCCTGCTTTTTGATAAATTATTAAATAGATAGACAATACAATAACTAGAAATGCTTTAACTACTTGTAAAAAGATATTCTCTTTCTCAAGACCTGCCATTAGCATAATTGTACCAGAACTTCCAGCTATAGTTGAAAAAATACCCCCAATCAACATGATTAATAAAAAGCTCTCATACTCTATTAAATCTTGTGTATAAAGACTCAATATATCAGTAGAAAAAATTACAATTAAAACAGCTAAAGGTATCGTAATTAGATTAATCAAAAAAGTTGTCTTCTTATATAGTATACTTAATTCCAAGATATTATTTTCATGATACAATTTAGCGATTGCAGGTGCGAAAACTTTGTTTAAGTGTATAAGTAAGAACGTTGTTAATCCAGTTAGAGCTAATAAAATATTATATGCACCAATATCATTAGCCGGAAGATGTAGGCTAATCATAAGTTTTAAAAAATAACCGGCACAAAATGCTATAAAAGAATGTAAAAAAAGCTTGCTTGTGTATTTGACAATTTTTTGATCTAATATAAACTCCTTTACTGATGCTTTTTTAAAAGTTGAGAAAACTTTTCTATTAAAAATAAATAGTAGAATTGAAAGGGCAAAAAATTGAGTTATTACTTCAATTATAATAAAGTAAAATATATCTTCGGTTTGAGTATATTGATAGAATAGAATAGTAAAAAGAGCTCTTAAAGTTACAGTGATTAATGTTCCGTATAAAACAATTTCTTTTATTCTCAATACGGATCTATACAAAGAAGTCAAGTAACCAAGAAGTAGGCTAATAGGAATGTGTATTGACATTATAAATAATATCCAAGAAAAATTAGAGTCACTTATTTGCTTGTATAATGTTTCGTTTATATAATCTTTAAAAAGAAATATTAAAAAGAGAGTAAAGACTCCTGCTATAAATGCGTACCTTAATGCTAATGAAGCCATTCTTTGAGCCTTATCTAAGTTTTCTGGAAGATAGGTGGGAATAAATTTTATTATAGCAAAAGGGATACCGATAGCAAGGATTGAATCAAAAGCTGTTGCGAATGTTTGTGCAGTAACATATCTACCCCAAGCATCTAAACTAACAATATTCAAAAGATATATCTTTAAAAAAAATCCGATAACAAATCCAAATAACGCACCAAATACACTCCAATTAGTCTGTTTAATTATTAATCTAAGCATTCAATGGATTTTAAAAAATCAAAAAGATTGTTTGGGTTGGATTTATATGGAATTAAAATTATCTTTTTTGGAATATTATTAAAGGTATCTTGGTATAAGTTTTTTGTTTTTTCTAAAATATCTAATGAAGATGGGATTCTCGATGATGGTACACTTGCTATATTATCTAATTTTCGAAACAAAAGAAAAAATTCATTATTAATGATAGTGGATGCTAAAGAGATAAATTCTTCTGTAGTAATGTCTCGGACATCAAAGCTTGATTTATCATGATTACAGAAATGTAAGCATAGTTTAATATCTGAATTAGTTGATTTATTTTCAAATATCTTCTTGTAGCTCATTCTATATATTAATCGTTTGTCTTGTAAAATCCCCCATTGCAATCTTTGCATGAATGGCATAGAATTCCTTACAATAGGCTTTAAGAAGGGAAAGTGGTTAAGATGATAGGGCTTTAAACTTAATGGTCTTCCAAGAAATGAAGAGGATCCATCTCTATTGACAACAGACAAATCATCCGAAATAAACTTATATTCTTTTTTTCTAGATAAAGCAAATAATAAAGAGCTTTTTCCTACTCCTGAATCTGCAGAACATAAAACCGATCTATTATTAATTTCAAAAGATGCAGCATGAATATATGAATAATCATGATTTACATTCCATAATTGAGTAAACATTAGAAAGATTCTATAATAAAACAAAGATGCTTGTGATTCTAAATGATTCTTAAAACCTTTATGAAATATCCTAAGAGATTTTTTAATATTGTTTGAATCAAAAATCTTAACCAATACACTGTAAGGATTAGAGATGTCTAAGGCAAATTCCACTTCACCATCTTTATAAAACAAAGAATTATTAATAATAGAAACTGTTTTAGATTTCAAATTTTGTTCTTTATAATCGCTAGCAATAATACCGCTTGAATAATCATTAAAATGATTTCTATGGATATTATCTGTAAAAGTGAATTTAAGTCTATATTCTTGATCTAAATCCTTAAATAAAGATGTATTGCTACTATTGTTATCAAGATTGTCAAAGTCATTAAAAACATCATATAATGCCTTGCTAAATTTTCTTCTTATAGATTTATTTCTGATTTCATCAGTGCTCAATAAAACCCAATAGTTTATATATTTAAAATGTATTTTCACCTATAAAGTCTTACTCTTAACATTCTTGTAAAATTACCATTAATAAATAACAATCTAAATTTACAATTTTTAATAAATAATGGAGATAATCTATACTCTCCAACAGAAAGCCTTGAAATCAAATTAACCGCCATTCTTCTTCCAATAATTTTACTTAAATCATTAGTAATCATTTTTAAACTTCCTTTCTCTGCATATCTCTGAATCTTCAATCTATGTCTTTTACGATATGAAGAAAATTTAAGAAGGGGGTCTAAAATCAAATAAATCAGATATTCATTCTCGGAAACAGATCCTTGACTAAAAGCATTAGGATTAATTTTTAAATAATAATAATAGCCTACACTTAAATATTGACAATATAAATCGATATGTTTATTGCTATTAACATTTATAAAAGTTAATTCGTTAACCTGTCTGAATTTATTTCTAAAATCAATTTTATTTTTGAAAGAATTAATTGAAGCCAGAGAAATAACAATATCTAAATCCTCATTTATTTTTGAATCCGGAGGAATCTCGGAATCAAATCTTCCTTTTATTATAGCAAAGGGTATTTTGTTATCTGAAAGATACTTAATCATCTAAAATTATTTTTTATAAAATATCTAATTAAATTATTTATATCTAAGTCATATTTAAAAGGATAAAAAAAAGATTTATTTTTATAAAAGAAGAGGATCTTATCACTTAACTCCTTAGGAGATTCTTTTTTTACTAAACAGTGCTTATGGGCTTTATCATTCATAATCTCTTCAATACCTTGTCCCTTGACAGCGATAAAAGGAGTTTTTGTTGCAGCAGATTCAACAAAGACACAACCAAATGCTTCGTAGTATGAAGGTAGAATAAATAAGTCTATACTATTGTAAAATTCATTTAATAGATTATGTTTCTGATAATCGATAAAATCAACAAAATCTAAATTATTTTCCGTGCAAAATTTCTTACACTCTGAAAGCTCACTACCCTCACCAATAAACTTTACCAAAATGTTTTCTGCCTTATTTTTCTTTATCAAAATAGAAACGGCTTTTAATAATGTTATTTGATTTTTTGTGACCCAAAAATTACCAACACAGCCAATAATAAACTTATCTTTTATTTTATTTTTCTTAGGGTAGAAGAGATTGTGATCGACTCCATTGTACAAAACAGTTTCTTTTTTGGGTTGATATTCCGGAAATTTATGTAATTGTTCTAAAACTAAAGCAGAAACTCCAACATTAAGAGAAATCTGATTTAGCTGTTTTATAGATGATTTGATCAAATAGTTTCTATTGATATGTCTAATCCATGAAAATCGACCATTTTTTAATTGCAAGACATCTAATCCATGATGATGTGAAATGGTTTTAATATTAATAAATGATGATATGCTATTAGCTAAATATGCTGCTGGATAAGTTACATGCGAATGTACAACTTTAAGATCCTTGTAAATTTCTGATTTTTTAAGAAAAAAATTGAATCTTAATTTATTAAAAAAATTAAAAAATCCAGGAAAAATAAATAATGGGAAATCTATAATTTTAAAGATTTTCACAGAAAAACCGCAATAATTATAATCAGTCTCGCTTGAAAATAGAGATACAATTTTAATAATAGAGATATTGTATTTAGAATTATTCTGTATAGCTTTAGCTTGGTCAAAAATATAATTACCCATAAAACTATTTTTGCTTGGGAAGTAAGGGGTTAGAATTAAATAATTATTGCCACTCATGTTAACTAATTAATTTATATAATTGAATAAAATCAGGAAACTCTTTTAAAATCTCATCAATAGTTTCAATTTTTAATTCTTTTTGGAATTGACCTTCTATTCCAGATCTTGCAAACTCACCTATAAAACTTCCATCTCGTGGAGAATTTCCTTCCTTTTGAAGATTATTACGCCCCATATTTTGTATACTTTGAAAAGAAGACAACTTAATTGCCTTGTCAATACATCTTTTGTCAAATCTCCAACCTAAACTATTAACCATATCTGTAAAAACAACATGAGTATCTTCTCTAAGGTCTGAATAATTAATAACATGATCTGCATTTTTAATAGAAATTCTATAATATCTTATCCATGATTCTATATTATGCTTAACATAGAAATCAATATCATGTAATTTAGGGCGCAAATATCTTGGATAATCTGGAAATGAAACTTTTCTATTCCTATAAAAATAATAAGATGAAATAAGTGTGTCTAATGGATTTCTATGTATATAAATTTTATAATCAAAAAGCGAATATGATTTATTATGAATTGCGTGTGTTCTGTAAATAAATGGAAAATCATTAATAGGTAGATTGGTATCTCCTCGATCCATAACATTATTCTGTAAAGAATTTAACTCTTTATATGTAAGTGTATTATTTCTGGAAAAATCCAATAACAAAGAATGATAATTATAAACAAGAAATCTAAGCCAAGTATTTCCACTTTTAGGATAGCCATAGATAAGGATTTTTCTATTATTTATCCGTTTAAAAAAACCAGATAATCTATTGAAATTTCTATACCAGTAATATTTATTCTTTAAAAAATTAATCATGTTTATGAACTAATTTATCGATTACTTCCTCCCAATCTTTTATACGGATTCTCCAATCAAATTTTTGTGCTAATTTTAGACATTTTTGTGAATTACTTTTTAATAAATTAGGGTTAGATTTTAATTCTTTTAATTTTAAAATCACTTCGTCGTAATCAGATACGATAAATCCATTCTTATCATTGTCTATCCATTCATAAGCCCCATAATCTGAATAAACAAGTGAAGGAATACCAGCAGATGCCATTTCTAAAATAACCTTTGGAAAACCTTCAGATTTTGATGGTAAAAACAAAAGATCTATTTGAGGTAATAATGAATTAATTTGTGAATGATTTTGTTTAAAATGAAAAACTAGATTACTAGATTTTTTAACTAATAACTTATTCATTAATGGGCCTTCTCCAACAATATGGAAAATAATATCTGGAAATATATAACTTAAATCGATAATTTCATGCACTCTTTTTCTAGAAATAAGGTTACCGATAAAGATTATTTGTTTTAACTCATTTACTTCATTTTTATCGAAAATCCCTCCCTCAACCCCTAAATATAAAGGCTTTTTATTTAATAAGACTCCGCATTTTGCATTACTAATTATAAATTCTGTAATTCCAAAAATATTTTTGATATTCTTAAAATAACTAATCAGGTTATCTTTACCTCCAAAATTTCCAACCATACTTTGTCTACTTGTATCGCACATATTTCCTTCAATTGTTGTAAATAGAGTTTTATTAAATATCCTTGAAAAAAGGAAAATAATCTTTGGGGTTGTATGATGTTTTGGCAAGTATGCTATATCACACCAGATAATCGCGTATAAAAATGAAACAAGATTCGATAATCGAAAAAAAGATTTGTATACTGGAATTGTAGAGAATCCCTTCTCTAATACATGATCTCCTTTTACTAAGCGCAATGTCTTAACCTCATATTTAGATTTATCCAAATAACCTGCGATTGATTTGCAATTTATATTTTGAGCATTAATATGATTTACATATCCAGCCAGAAACACCTTTATTCTCCTATTCATTTTTTAATTAATTTAATGAACGTTTTAGGATCAAATTTTTGATAATAATTTCGTACCCATAAATTTACTTCTTTAGAATAAAGGTCAAAATTCGAAACAAAATCTGATATATATACGCTCTGAATTGGGTAAGAAAATTCTTTAAAAAAATTAACCCCTATCTTAGGAAGATTAAGAATTAAAGTTGGTATTCCCAATAGAGCAGCCTCAAATATTGTAGTTGAATAAACAGAAACATGTAATGAACAGCTTTTTAAATCAGTCTTTAATTCTTTATCTGAAATTATTGCATTTTTATTATTCAGTAATCTATATAAAAATCTTTTATCTGTATTGCGTGGGTGAGATCTTAAATAGAAAGTAGAACCAGGATTTTCCAAGATAATGTTATTTATAGATTCACACATTGTATTATTTTCATATTCAGAATGATCTGATGTAAATTGTAAGCTAACTAGTATATTTGAATTCCACACATTTCTCTTTACTTCAAAAGTAATTGGAAATCCTATTGATTTTGCGTAATCTAAATAATATCCTTTCTTATCATTGGATTTTAAGGTTTCAAGAAAGCCAGGGCCAAAAGTTAATATATTAACCCTATTTTTTAAAATATTATCTGAAACAATAGAATCGCTATTAAAATACGAATCTTTATTTGAATAAATTATTCCATGTTGTAAATCAAACAATTTAGCAGATTCATTAATACCTCGAAACAAACTTAATCCACTCTGAGATATGGTAATAAAATTTTGAAAAATTAGATTTGACAAAACATTATTACTTAAAAATATACCGATCTTTTTATCTAAATTGATATAATTACTACTTGATGATTTTAATTTTCTTACCAAAACAACTATAGCATAAACAAAATCAAATGGTATTGCTTCAGTAGATCGATTATATTTTAATTTATAATCTGGCTCTTCAAATATCAAATATGGTATATTATTATTTTTACAGACATCTATAAGTGGTTTAAAATATGGATTCCCTTCTATAGAACGGTTAAAATGATTTGGATAATAAAAAATAATGGAAACCTTTCTTGCTTTAAAAAACAATAAAATAAAAAACCAAATTGATCGTAAGAAAGCTATAAGATGACCCATAATTAATAACTAAAAAAAGGATTAAGCTCCTTCATGCACGTATTACAATAATCGATATCTTCATCTGATAGCTCGTGAATAAAAGTACCGATCTTAGCCTTTCTTACTTTATAACTATTTGGATCATTTCCAAAATTATTAAAACCCTCCAACCTGTTCTCTTTTTCTAATTTTCGCATCTTATTAGATGAGGATTCAAGATAAACTTGATCTATAATTTCTTTAGATATTGTAAGGTTTAGATATTTTAAAACAATCTCTAACGTATTTACTCCATCATTTAAAAGATCTTCGTATCTGATAAGTAGAAAATCTTGGGGAATATTCTTGTTTGAAAACCATAAATTATAAAAATGTATTATTCTTTTAAATCCTAGCTTTTCATCTCTAATGAATTCTGTAATACTATTAAATCTATATGGATTCTTAGATCTTTTAGTTATTTGGTAAAAATGTGACACTACTACATCGCGAGGATCTCTAACAAGAAAAATAACTTTTGATCTAAGATATTTATATCTATCCGTATATTTATATATATAATTTTCATCGATCCGAATCCCATTCTCTAAAATTATCTCACTACAATCATGTGTCTTTTCAGGCATATTAATCTTACTATTTATTTTGTTAAAATATTTATATAACATAAACATAAGCCAAGTTTGTCCAGTTTTTGGAAAAGAAACTAAAAAGCACTTACCTGATGGGTAATAAAAAGAAAGTATAAAATCCTTAATATTCCTCCAAAATTTCATTTTTCAATTCTTTTAAGGTGAAACCTCATAAGCTCTTCTGCAACAATCCAATCATGTAATTCATCAATCTCGAAAGAAGTGTATTCTGGCATTTTACAAATACCTATCTTTCCTGATATTCTGTTTTTTGATTCTTTAATTCCTTTAACGGTACTAATATAAAAAGCACCATTCTCAATTAAATTACCACTAAAATCTTGTCTTCTAGGTCTATTGTAAGGATCATAATTAGTAGCAAGGCCATCATATTGCCATAAAAACCTTTTAAAAACACAACACGATAATACCGAATCATAGTCTTTAATTAAATCAAGTCCGTCATTAAAATTTTTAGCAAGTGTAAATGGAGAGGTTGCTTGTGCTAATAGAAAAATATCTTTGTTTTTTAAATTTGAGTTATTAATATATTCTAACATAACCGATTCACTAGTTGATTCATCCTTAGCATTTTCTAGCTTTCTGTCGTAAACAAAAACTTTTGAAAAATTAAAAGAATATACCGTCTGTTTTATCTTTTTAGAATCAGTAGCTACAATTATCTTGTCAACATTAGATTTTTGTAATTCTTTTAATACCCAATACGTCAGCGGTTTATCGCAAAACAACTTAATATTTTTCCCAGTTATGGATTTACTTGATTTTCTTAAAGGAAGAAATGCAACAACTTTCATCACTTTCTATATTTTAACTTATCCCTTTGTATTTTTTCAACCGGAAGAATATCTTCATTCTTGAATTTTAATACCTTATGTGTAGCTTGTAAATCCCTGCATAATTTTCTTAAACCAGTTGGCTCTAAAGATGCCGAGTGATCAGTTCCTTTCCAGGTTCTATCTAATGTAAAGTGGCGCTCTATCCAATTTGCACCTAAAACATATGCCGCAATATCAACGGCAATTCCTAAATGATGCCCTGAAAAACCAATTGAACTAACTCTTTCTCCAAATTTCTTCTTCAACCTACGAATTTCTAACATACACACGTCATTGAAATCAACAGGATATCCAGAAGTACAAGAATAAAGAATCAATCTATGATTCTGTTTCTTATCTAAGAAAAAAGAAAAAATATCATCTTCTTCTTTACTAGTTGTCATTCCTAATGATATGTGCACATTGCCATTATAATTATCTCTAACAATTTCTAAAAGCTTAAAATTATTATTGCATGCTGAAGGTATTTTTATAAAATCTGGATTTAGAGCAACAATTTCTTCAGCAGAGATAATGTCCCAGACAGATGTAGAGTATATTAAACCATTTAGCTCGGCAAAGGATTTTAAATTTTTATGTTGTTCTATATTAAATTCTAAAAATTCTCGATGAGCTCCATAAGTAGATCCATAAGAATGCATTGGATTTGGATGCGCATTATTGTACTGCTCAGCAGATAGTAGCTCCTTGTTGTTTCTTTTCTGAAATTTTACAACTTGTACTCCGCTTTGAGCTGCTATTTCAATCATTTGCTTTGCGATAGAAATATCCCCTTTATGATTACATCCAATTTCTGCAATTACTTTTGGTTTCAAATACATTTTTATATTCTTTTAATAAAATCTTGATATAGATATTAAATCTCCTCTATTCTTTTTGTTTTATCACAAATCAATAGATCATAATCAGGCTTAACACCGACAATTAATTTATGATACTTGCAACCCCAATCGTCTAACTGTTTCTTGGTTACATCATGCCAATTTATTCCTGTTACAGTGCCTCTTGCTGACCAATATATGATAATGTGATTTTGTAAGAATAGCTTGTTAATTTTCTCAATATTTTTTGTATCAGGTATAGCTTTATTGTAATCTCTTTCATTTTCATAAAAGCAAATTGTTTCATCTATATCGACATAAATCTTCATAATAATTAACCAATATCTTTTTCATTAAAATATCCAGATTGAGTATAGCCTTTATCTCCATAGCCATAACCATAGCCATAACCATAGCCATAACCATAGCCATAACCATAGCCATAAACTCCACTGCCTTCTTTCACATCATTTAAAACAAGATATGTGTCTTTAATTCTTTCATTTTCATACAATTCACTTACATAAGACAATAAATCTTTTTTAGTATAAGATTGCCTTACCACATACAAGTTACAATCAGATAGCTTGCTTAATGTTAAAGAATCTGCAACTAGACCTAAAGGAGGTGTGTCTAGAATAATTATGTCATAATGAGATTTTAGGTTCTTGATTAAATTCTTAAATTTATCTTTGAGTAATAATTCAGCAGGAGCATTCGGGATTGGTCCTGACACAATAATATCTAGATTGTTAATATCTGTCTTTACAACAATGTCATCATAATTAGCCTTTCCTTCAATATACGAAGATAGTCCTATAGAATTATCCTGATCAAAATCTGCATACATTTTTGGCTTCCTTAAATCCGTTCCAATCAAAATTGTTTTTTTTCCAGATCGAGCAAAGACAATGGATAAATTTTCTGCAATAAAAGTTTTTCCTTCACCACTAATTGAAGATGTAACTAAAAATACTTTATCATTTGGGTGTAATGAATTTAAGTTAGATCTTAAAGCTCTAAAACCTTCATATACAACTGACTTTGGGTTTTGCTTTGATATCAAATTATACCCTCCGTAGTTTTTACCTACTAAACCAAGCAAGGGTATCTTGCTTAAATTTATTAAATCTACTCTACTTCTTACCTTATCATTAACTAATTCTTTTATTAGCATAAATATAACTGGAATAAGTATTCCAAATAGCATCGCAAGTGTGATATTTTGCTTCTTATTTGGATTTACTATTTGATTACTAAATGGCATAGCTGGCTCCATTACACGACTATCTGCAACACTAGAAGAAGTAGTTATCTTAGCCTCTGCCCTTTTCTTTAGCAAGAAAATATATATATTCTCGCTTATTGCTTGTAGACGTTCAATGCTAAACAACTCTCTCTCTACTTTAGGGATTTTACTTAAAGAACTCTCGGCATTTAAAAGCCTATCTTCTAAATCTTTAATAAGTATCTCATTAGTTTCCTCGCTACTTTTAATAGCTTCTTTAAGATTTAGGGTAAGCTGATCAGTTGCTCGGTTATATTGTTTTATTGCTGGATTCTTAAATTGCCCCCCTTGTATTAAGACATTTTTCTTTATCTGAATATCTATTAATTGTGTTATAATATTTTTAATGTACTGGTCCTCAACACCATATGATATAGGCACTTTAATCTTATCGATATCCTCACCCTTATCCAAGTATAGGTTGATATAAGAATAATATTTCTGTAATTTTTTATAATTAGCCAACTCACTTTCTATAGCTATTATGTTAGTGTATATATTTTGAGATTTTAAACTTAAATCCGCAATGCTATTACTGTTCTTAAACTGTTGTAATTTTTGCTCAAGTAATGAAAGTGAGTCTTGCATCTCAGTTAATTGTTGATTAATAAAACTAACTGTATTCTTAGATGCAGTATTTTTTTCTTCAATCTCACTATCTATAAAATTGTCAATTAACCGATTGAGAAAAACTGCTCCCTTTTGTTGATCTTGCTCGATAATACTAATATTTAAAACCGTAGATTTTTGATCCTTTTTTTTAATCTTTAACTTGTTCTGATAAGTTTTAGTTAAAGAGTGAAGGTTTTTAAAAGAAATAATACATTCAGGTACTAATTCTATATTTGGAAATGCTGCAATGTTATAATTTACAAGGATTTCATTCCCATAATAGGTAAATGACTTATTAAAATCTAAAGGTTCTGCATAATACTCATCATCTAGAATAATAAATTTTTTATCATCTATTAATTTAAGATGTATAGATCTAGCTGCAGGAAGTTCAGAGCTAAGAACTTCTAATAAAAATGGTGATACAAATGTTTCGGTAACTTTTATGTTTCCTACAATAGCATATGAGATATTAAATTTTAAATCCTGTAATGTTTTATAAATTAAAGGATAAGATCTTAAAAGCAACTCCTTGTTCTGTAATGAATTATTTCCTATTGTAGGTTCTTGTCCATACAAAAGCTCCACAGCAGAACCAGAGCTAGATTTATTCTCTTCAATAATAATAGAAGTATCTACTTTATATAAGGTTAAAGAATATCTATTTATCAATAAAACGGAAATGAGACAAATGATAATGCTTAATGCAAAAAGCGCCCAATTATTTACTATCTTAAAAAAGAATTGCTTAAAATCAATTAAATCACTCTGATCCTTTTGCATGCTATTATTTTTGTTGAATCAATAAATATAGGGTTATAGCTGACATTCCCATAGAAACTACAGAAGGAAGGTTGTTGAACGCATAAAAACGTTTCTTCATAGGTTCAATATAAATTACATCATTTGGATATATATAAAAATTATCCTCAACTAGTGTAAGATTTTTTGTTAAGTCTAAATAAAATGTGTGGTGTTTATCATCCTTTGTTCTAATTACTTTGACTTTCTTTCTATTTGCGAACTGAGTTAGATCCCCTGCCTTTCCAATAACATCTAGGATATTAGCATCAGGGCGCACCATTTCATACCTTCCTGGTTTATTAACCTCTCCCATAATCTGAACTTCAAAATTAATTATATTAATCTTAACAACTGGTTCATCAAAATAATCAACAGAAATTAGTTTAATCTTTTTCTCTAATTCTCTTAAAGTAAGACCTACTGCTTCTATTTTTCCAATTGATGGTAATTCTAAAAATCCATCTTCTTTAATTAAATATCCCCAGAGATAAGGATTATGCATCATTAATTGACTATTTGTCGCTTGTTCTTTATTAAAAAAATCATGATTCTGCTCAGTTGTAGTATTAATTTGCACAGACAACACATCGCCAACTTGCAATTTATACTTTAACTGATTCTTTAGAATCTCTATATTGTCACTTTCAGATTGAAAATATTCCAAATTCTTATTTGTTACACATGCAGACAATAAAAGAACTATAAACAAACAATTAATTAAAGAAAAATAATTTCTCATATCCTAAATTTAGTTAACTTACAAATATCGGAAAATATTTCCAGATACAGATTAGAGTAAATTGGTTTTGAATATTATTAAAAAAAGAAATAAACTAATACTTTAGAAGGCTAAGAATCTTTTGGCTAAAACGAGATTTGGCTAAAAAATTTACCTCTAAATCAGAGGAAAATGGTATGGGAGTGTCTAGGCTAGCACATCTTACAACAGGTGCATCTAAATATTCAAAACAATGCTCAGAAATTAAAGAGGCAATATCTGCACCTATAGATCCTGTCATTGTATCTTCATGTAATACTATTGCTTTATTTGTTTTCCTAACAGATTTAAAAATAGTATCTTGATCCAAAGGAGAAAGCGTTCTTAAGTCTAATAAATCAGCAGAAATATCTGCATTTTCTTCTAAAAAATCTAAAGCCCAATGAACTCCCATGCCATAGGTAATAATAGAAATATCATTACCTTCATGTATTAAATTAGCCTTTCCAATTTCAAGAGTATAATAATCATTTGGAACTTTTCCAGTTAAACTTCTGTATAATGCTTTATGTTCAAAAAATAAAATAGGATTGGGGTCTTCAATTGATGCTAATAAAAGTCCTTTAGCATCAAATGGGAAGGCAGGGTATACAACCTTAAGTCCAGGAGTATGTGTAAACCAAGCTTCATTAGATTGTGAATGAAATGGCCCAGCCCCAACTCCTGCTCCAGTCGGCATTCTTATAACCACATCAGCATTTTGATTCCATCTATAATGTATTTTAGCTAAATAATTCACAATTGGATTAAATCCACTGGATACAAAATCAGCAAATTGCATTTCTACAATTGCCTTGAAGTTCTTAATTGAAAGCCCTAACCCTAGACTCACAATAGCAGATTCACATATAGGAGTATTTCTTATTCTTTCTTTTCCAAATAAATCAACAAATCCTTTAGTAACCTTAAACACCCCTCCATACTCTGCGATATCTTGACCCATTATTATAAGATTATCATGCCTCTCCATTGCCTGCCTTAAACTATTTGACAATGCATCAACAAAACGAATTTCATCTACTTCTGGTCCAGGGTGTTGAATAATAGGATTATGTTGCTTGTAAACATCGTTAATCTCTGTACTGAGATCGAAAGTAACATTTTTTTCATTGTCAGCAATTTTCCATGCATCATTAATTTGAGATTTAAATTCATGTTTTATATCCATACTGTCAGACTCAGAAATTATGTTATTATCAAGTAGAAAACTTTCATAATTTGTAACTGGATCTTTTTTAGACCAGAAATCAAGCAAATCATCTTCTATATAGTCCGTACCAGAGGCTTCTTCATGACCTCGCATTCTAAATGTTAAACACTCTAATAGAATTGGTCTTGGGTTTTCAATTATTTGCTTTTGAATATCTTTAACAGCGCTATAAACTTCTAAAATATTATTTCCATCAATTGTATAAGCATCAATACCATATCCAATACCTTTATCTGCAAATTTCTTACATTTAAACTGCTCATTACTAGGAGTAGAAAGACCATATCCATTATTTTCTATAACATAAATTAATGGTAGATTCCAAACTGATGCAACATTTAATGCTTCATGAAAATCCCCTTCACTCGCCCCTCCGTCACCAGTAAATACTGCTGTAACTCTTCCGCTTTTTTTTAACTTTTCTGCAAGCGCAATACCATCCGCAACTCCCATTTGTGGGCCTAAATGCGAGATCATCCCAACAATTTTATGTTCCTTTGAGCCAAAATGAAAAGAACGGTCTCTTCCTTTAGTAAATCCATTTAACTTACCCTGGAACTGCAAAAACAATCTGTCCAAAGAAACATCTCTAGAAGTAAAAACACCAAGATTTCTATGTAAAGGAAGTATATAGCTATCTTGGTCTAACGCTTTTGTTAATCCAACAGAAATAGCCTCTTGACCGATTCCAGAAAACCATTTAGATATTTTTCCTTGCCTCAAAAGAATTAACATCTTTTCTTCAATCATTCTAGGTAATAGAATAGATTTGTATAAATCGATTAAAAGACCTTTCTCTATTCCTTTGTTGTCAAATATCATCTGAAATTATTTATGCGAAAATACCATAATAATTCGTTAATTTGTTATAATTTTCAAAGATGACAACTGAAGAGGAAAAAAAGCTGTAATAATAGAAAATGTAATTGCTAAATATGCGAATCTATCTTAATAACATTTTACTGTTATTTGTTAGAATTTTCTCAATATTGATTCTTTATCAGATCTGTAGATTATTCTATTTTTTATATAATTTAAATTATTTTAATGCAGTCGATGCGCAATCTTATTTAACTATATTACTTGGAAGTTTTAAGTTTGATATTTCCTCTATATTATACATCAACTCTTTACTAATTGTTCTTACTCTTATACCGTCAGCATTAATTGTTAAGATTTGGTATAAAAAAACATTAAACCTATTATTTATAATTTTTAACTCATTAGGCATCCTCTTAAATATCATAGATACTTTTTATTATCCATTTGCCAAAAATAGATTTACAATATCATTTATAAAAGAGGTGAATGCTTCTTTAAATGATAATGAGATATTGTCTTTTTTTTCATTTTTAAAAAGATTCACAATAGACTATTGGTTTGTAATTCCCATATCAATTCTAGTAATATATGTATTGGGAGCTATAGGAAAAAATACGAAATTACAATTTAATAAAATTTGTTTTAATTGGAAGAGTGCTATAGGATCAACATTATTAATGCTTTTCTTATTTACACTAACTGTTTATGGATTTAGAGGGAGTTTTATACATAAAAATCGACCGATTACAATTAGTAATGCTGGAAAATATACTAATAATCCAAATGAAATCTCTCTAGTAATTAATACGCCTTTTTCTCTTATTAGAACTGCAACAATCAAGGATTTGGATAGGAAATCATTTTTTAATGACAAAGAGCTTGAAAATATATATCCTGTAATTAAGGAATTTCCAGAAGCAGTAATGAATAATAAAAATATAGTCATTATTATTTTGGAAAGTATGTCAACTGAATACTATGGCTTTTATAATAAAGATAAAAAGGGTTATCTAGGCTACACTCCATTTTTAGATTCACTATTAGATTATTCCTTTTCTTCAGTAAATTCATTCTCAAATGGAACAAAATCAATTGATGCCCTTCCATCAATTTTAGCAAGCATACCAAGTACAAAATTTCACTTTTCATTATCTAAATATTGCACAAATGATATAATGGGGATTGGAGACATTCTTAGTAGAGAAGGCTACCATACCTCTTTCTTTCATGGAGCTCCAAATGGATCAATGGGTTTTGAATCTATGACTGCATTATGTGGTTTAGACAATTATTTTGGAATGGATGACTATGGTAACAATGATAATTTTGACGGTTTATGGGCAATATGGGATCATCATTTCCTTGATTTTTATGCAAATAAATTATCCGAAATTAGAGAGCCTTTTTTATCAAGTATATTTACAGCTTCTTCACACCATCCATATAAAATACCGGAAAAATTTAATAATAAATTTAAAAAAGGTTCTCACCCAATGCATGAGTGTGTTCAGTATACTGATTTTGCATTAAAATGTTTCTTTAATAAGATAAAGAAAGAAGATTGGTATATGAATACCTTATTTGTAATTACTGCAGATCACACAAATGTCTCTCAATTTTCTGAATACACAAATAGTCTGGGTATATATAGAGTTCCTATTATTTTCTACGACCCCTCCAACCCTAAACTAACAGGACTTACAGAAAAGATTTTTCAGCACATAGATATACTTCCATCAGTATTAAATTATATTGGTTATGATAAACCATTCATATCATTAGGAAGCAATATTTTTGATAAAAATGCAGGCGGCTTCTCTATTAACTTCAATAATGATTTTCAACTTACAACAAACAATAAATTCTACACATATAATGAAATTCTTGATTCTATCACAGCAGTATATAATATAAAAACAGATAAATTAATGCATCACAACATAATAAATGAGGTTGACAATTTAGATCTTATATTAAATCAGGAAAGATTAAAAGGCTTCATACAAAACTACAATAACAGGATGATAGATAATAACTTTAATGTAGAATGAAAGCCTATTTTATTATAAATAAAATCGCAGGTAAAAAAAGAATAAAAAATATTGAATTGTTTATTGCAAAATACTTTTACTTATGCGAATACGAAATATATTACACGGAATACAATGGGCATGCATCAGAAATTTCTTCTCAAGCTGTTCGAAATCACATAAACCTTGTTATTGCTTTAGGTGGTGATGGTACAGTTAGTGAATGTGCAAATTCAATTGCAGGATCAGATACAATACTTGGAGTTATTGCAGCAGGATCTGGTAATGGCTTTGCTTATCATTTTAATATCAAAGAAAATCTAGTTAATTCTATTAAAAATCTAGATAAATTAAAAGTAGAAAAAATAGATATGTTTAATGTAAATAATTGTGGTTTAGTCAATGTTGGTGGAGTAGGATTTGATGCTTATATTGCTTGCTTATTTTCAAAGAGCAAAAAAAGGGGTTTGCGTACATATATAAAGCTGATTTTAGAGAATTTAAATTATCAAGCGCAGAATTACACTATTGAATATAATGGAAAATCAAGAAATATAAATGCATTCTTAATTGCTTTTGCAAATACAAGTCAATATGGTAATAACTTAAAAATATCTCCAAAAGCAGATGCTAAAGATGGGCTTATTGATTTAGTGATTGTTAAAAGTTTTCCAAAATGGAAAATTGGATATTTTTTTATAAACCTACTGCTTGGCAGGATAATGAAATCTAAATATGTAGAAATAATTAAGTTAGATAAAGTTAAAATAACTTCAAATGAAAAATTTATACATATAGATGGAGAATGCATTGAATTAAAAAATAGTTTTATAGAAATTGGTCTTTCTTCAAAAAAATTAAAAACATTAATAAAAAAATAATATGGGGATAATATATTCAACAAATAAGAAGAATAATAATACAGAAGAACAGGAAGAGATAGAAATAATACCTAATCATGAACAAACACTGGATGTTTATATTGAGAAAAAAAACAGGGGAGGTAAGATAGCTGTTGTAATTAGAGGATTTATAGGATCTTCAAAAGAACTAAAAAAACTTTGTAAAATGTTGCAAAAGAATTGTGGAGTTGGAGGAAGTTCAAAGAATAAAGAGATTATTATACAAGGTGATATTAGAGATAAAGTAATTGGTATTCTTAATCAAAAGGGTTATAAAACAAAAAGAATAGGGGGTTAGTGCCCAGAGCGGGAGTCGAACCCGCACGTTCTTAAGAACACATGGCCCTCAACCATGCCTGTCTACCAATTTCAGCATCTGGGCAAATATATCAAATAAGAATCCCGCCTAAAGCGGGATTCAAGATCTTAGTGACCTGACTGGGGCTCGAACCCAGGACCCTCTCCTTAAAAGGGAGATGCTCTACCAACTGAGCTATCAGGTCTCAAAAATCGCGCAAATATATCACTTTTCTTTCTAAGATGTTTTATGTAAATAAAAAAAACATGGATGATTATATCAATAATACTATTTGAATATGTTTTGTTTATTTGTAATAAATTAAAAACGCATGATTTTTCTAATAGGTTTTATGGGATGTGGAAAAACTACAATTGCCAAGTATATGGGAAATAAATTTGGGTATTCAATAATTGACACAGATGAAGTAATTGTAAATAATTGTAAAAAAAACATTAATAGAATATTTTTTGAAGATGGTGATGATTTTTTTAGAGAACAAGAGATGTTATTGATTAAAAACTTAAAAAAGAAAAAAGTCTCAATTGTAGCAACAGGTGGAGGATTACCTTGTTATAATGGATTGATGCATGAACTTAATAAAATGGGGAAAACGATATATCTACGAAAAAACTCTGAACAAATTTTAAACATATTAAGAATGGATCAGAATCGTCCTCTTATTTCGGGGTTGAATGATTTTGAGTTGAAGAAATATATTGATCAAGAATTAAAAAAGAGAGAGGTTTTTTATTTAATGGCTAATAAAATTATAGATATTGATGGGTTAGATATAAAGACAATATCAAGAGAGATACACTCCTTTTTGATTAAGAGTTAAGTTAACATCTATATATTCTTGTAATGTTGTTGAAAGAGAAAGTCCAACATAATCTGCCTTTATGGGAAATAAATTGTGATTTCTATCAATCAAAACAAGTATAGATAATTTTTTGAGTTTTGTGTTTAAGAAAAACTTACTACTATACATTAATGTTTTTCCTGAATTTAATACATCATCAACCAAAATTACAACCTTATTAGTAAATTTATTCTCGAATGAATCTAATTTAATCTCATCATGGTAAGGTTCATCTTTATTAATCTTTAAAGAGTTTAAATTAACCTGGATATCAGATATATTGCTTAAATACTTTGCAATTTCCTTTGCTATTATATATCCTCTTTTTTCAATTCCAACAATAAAAATCTCTTTCTCTTTTGTATTATTCTCATAAACTTCCCATGATAATCTCAAAAGCTTTCTATCTACATCTTCTGAATTAAGTATTTGTGATTTATTATCAATCTTACTCATACATTATATTTGAAAAAGATCCTTGCGTTACATATATAGGAATCTGATTTATTGTATTTACGTCATTTGCTTTGAAATAGAATTCTCCTGATATTAATCCATTCTTCTTTTCAGTAATCAAAACTTCTCCTTCAAAAGGAGGTCCCCAGTAAGTATTGCTGTATATATAGTTATTCAATTCAACTCTAGCATAATCAGGTAAAGAAAAAATTATTTTTTCTCCTTCATTAGGAATCATTAATTTAAAATTAAGCACTACTTTTCCTAATGAACTTGTAGCTGAAATAGATAAAGGGTAAGATGTATTTAAAATCTCAACATTATTGGTGGAAAAATTATCACCATCAATTAGACAAGATAGAGAAGAATTGATATCAATAGGATTATTGTTATCTTCTTCTTTTTCACATGAGAAAAACAATAATGAGATAAAAAGTAAATAAAAAAAAGACTTTTTCATTATTAGAAATTATTGATGAGCAATTATAGTAAAAAAATCTATTCTAATAAAATATTATCTTTTATCTCATGATTTGTACCCATAGCATCCTTAACTAGAATAATAAAAGAATAAAATCCTGTTGGCGCCATCTTTCCATTTAAAGTTCCATCCCATCCAATATTTATATCATCAGAATAAAAAACATTTTGACCCCATCTATTATAGATGTAAATCTGAAAATCATCAATACCCTCATCCAATCCTTTAACTAAAAAGATATCATTTAAATTGTCTCCATTTGGAGTAAACGCATCAGGGATATATAATGTAAAAATAGGGTTAACAATAACTTCTGAAGCAATTGAATCTGTACAGAAATCATTAGAAACAACTAGTGTGACATTGTATCTTCCTGGTAGTTCATAGTAGTGTACAGGATTTTGCTCATTACTAAAAGTGTTGTCTCCAAAGTTCCAAATCCAACTATTTGCATAGACTGAATAATCAATAAATGAAACTTCTGGATCTAAAACATCAGTCACTTCCGGATTAGCAGTAAATGATCCAATAGGTGAATTTAAAATGTTTAAAACAGAGCTTCCAGTTCCTGTATTACTACATCCATTTGCATCAGTTACACTAGCAATTAAGTAAGTGCCGGCTATATCTGTATAAATAAGATAAGGATTATCGCTGGTACTATTCTGAAACGCATTTCCATTTACAGTGTAATTTATATCCCATGGTGGATTTCCATTTAAGTCAATGGTTATTAAGCCGGATTCACCAGAGCAAATTGTACCTCCGCTTGAACTTCTTATATCTGCATTAGGTTTTGGTATAACATTAATTGTAAAATCTAGACTATCTAAACAGCCCAAAGTATCTGTTCCTATAACAGTATATGAGGTATTTATAGTAGGTTCGGCTACGACAATACTACCAACTGAAGAACTTAAAGAGTTAGCAGGTTCCCAAATATATTGATCTGCACCATTAACAGTAATACTAATTGCCTCTCCTTCACAAATCTGTGGGTTTACTGGTGAAATTTGTAATTGAGGAGAAATCCCAATATTTATCTGAGAAGAAATAACATTAGAACAGTTATTTGAGTCAATTGCGTTAATGATATAAGTTGTTGATGATTGCGGACTAGCAATGACTGTACTTCCATTATTACTACTTAATCCATTAGAAGGTGACCAAGTGTATGAATTTGCTCCAAAAACAGTTATTGGAATAGATGCTCCTTCGCAAACTGATATTTCACTAGGAAAAATACTCAAATTTGGTTTAGGATGAACTGTGATTAATGTAGAAACAATATCGGAACATCCATTGTAATTAGTTCCTGTTACAAAATAATTGGTTGTCTGTAAAGGAGTAGCAACAACAGAAGAATTTACTGTTGTATTTAATCCTAATGCTGGGGTCCATAAATAAGAATCGGCACCAAATGCATCTAATTGCACAGACTCTCCCTCGCATATCACAGATATATTTGGTGAAACGGAAACTAAAGGAAGTGGATTCACAATAATTGTCATTGTATCAGAGTTACTACAATTATTAACATCTGTACCGATTACAGAGTACATTGTATTGTTAGACGGTATAGAAGAAACTATATTTCCTGTATTATTATTAAAAGCTGAAGCAGGATACCATGAATAGTTTACCCCTCCATTTGCAAATAGGTTAATCTGATCACCGAAACATATAGGGTTATTTGAACTCATAATTGAAATAGAGGGTAATGGATTAACTTGAACATTAAGATCTATACTTGAAGAACAGCCTAATGAATCTATACCTAAAATCGTATAATTTAAACTGCTAACTGAGGAGATTAAGACAGTGTCTGAACTATTAGAGCTTAATCCTAATGATGGAGACCATATGTAATTATTTGCACCTGAAACAAAAGCTGATATAGTATCCCCTTGACAAGAGGTTATGCTATTAGGGAATGTGGTCAATGTAGGGTTTGGATTTACACTTATAGTTGTCTGAACTGTATCAGTACATCCGTTGGATGCATAACCAATTACATTGTAAGTAGTAGATGTAATTGCAGAACAGGTAACAACGCTTCCTATTGTGGAGCTTAATCCTGTTGAGGGGTACCAAGAATAATTATTTGCTCCTGTTGCAACTATCGGTATCGATGAGCCTTCGCAGATATTTAGATTAGAGCTAATACCAACGCTTGGTTTACTTAAAACAGTTATCTCAACATCTAAAGAGTCAACACAGCCAAAATTATCAGTAGCTATTACCTGAAATTGTGTTGTTGTTTGTGGAGATACTAAAAAGCTTGTTCCTGGAGTAGCTGGTGTTTGAGAAACTCCTGTGGAAGGAATCCATGCATAAGAAGAAGCTCCTTGTAAATTAATCGTAATACTTTCCCCGTCACATGTAACAGGATTGGAAGGAGAATAGCTCACATTTAATGAAGGAATGATGTTGATGTTGATTGAATCGGTATTTGAACATCCATTTAGATCTGTACCTGTAACAAAATAGGTAATTGAAGAATTAGGAGAAGCTATAACAGAATTTCCAAAATTAGTATTTAACCAAATATTTGGATTCCAAGTATATGAATTAGCGCCACTTGAAGTTAAATTGATACTACCTCCAGCACAGATATTGTTCGTAGTATTTGTAATTGCTACTGGAACCGGTGGAGGTTCTTGAATAACCACTACTGAGCTGTCAGTACAAGATTTAGAATCGATAATTTCAAGAATATAATTTCCAGCTGAAAGAAAAAAAACAGAAGAGCCAGATTGATTTGGTGTTGTGTTCCAGCTATAATAATATGGAGGGTTTCCGCCAGACGCTGAAACAGATGCAGATCCATCTGCTAATCCATTACAAGAAACATCATTTAATAAGGTGGTAATCTGTATAGGAGAAGGTTGAGTAATTGTTATAGTGTCAATTAAAATACAGTTATCGTCATCTAATACATGTAAAAAATATATGCCAGCTTGTAAATTTATTAATGAATCAGAATAATTTATTGAATTGTTTGATGTTAATAGTGTCATATTATCATCATACCAATTAAAAGTAAAAGGAGCAGTACCTCCACTTATATAAGAATAAATCTTCCCATCTGAATACCCATTGCAACTTGTAGGGATAGAATTATTTGTGTAAGAAAAAGTGCTAGACAAGTCCTCAGTAAGAAATAGTGTAAATGTTCCTAATTCTGTAGGAGATGTTGCATCTACAACAATATAGTATATTCCGGTATCACAAAGGCTAGTTGAAATCTCTGATTGATAACCACAAGCATTATCATTACTAGATAATGAAACTAGATTAGTATCTTTAATTAAATATAAATAACTATCAAATTGAGCTCCATTTGTCCCACAGAGTGAAATATTGACGCCAGTAGGATTATTTACCCTAAAAGAGTAAATAACATCTTGTCCAGAACTTGCAGAATAGTAATCATTATAACATTCATTACTATTAAAGTGAGTGGTGATACCTGAACTTAAGACTCCTAAATCAATTGAATTAGAAAAAGAATTTCCTTTAGTATATTGCCAATATGTTTCAATATGTGGTTTATAATAACCATCAGTATTAGGTGCTCCAGATTGGGAGCTGGGGTTGTTACATCCAGAGCCGTTAATATATCCATGACTATACCATTGGCAAGGAGGACCTAATCTATAATTCAATCCTTGTAGAAAAGGATTGGCATCACACCTATAATCATCACCAGTTTCAATACCTATACATAAGCCAAACAAATAAACTCCACAACATTCAACATCTTGCCATGTGCATGGAGTCCCTGTATTGCAAAAACCAATTAACTGATCTGAAGGGAGGTCATCTTCCCAGGCATCAATTCTAAAATCTAAAAATTGTGGTGTTAAGCTTGAAGTAAAGTTAAAATCTGCAATTATTGTATTAAAATCAATAGAATTAGCTCCTGACAAAGTAGGTACAAAATTATTATCTTGTAAACATTGACCTCCTGTCCAAGGGTAAGTACCAAGATTATCTTGAGTCCAAATTTTAAATGTTAATTCATCGGGAGCAAAGCCTATTCCAAGCAAAGCTTCATCAGTTGCAGTAAAATTACCCTGAACCTCTCTTAGCTTAACTTTTATATTGACAGGTCCATCGTTATATGATTGACTATTCGCAAAGAAGCTAATAAGAATAAAAAAAGGAGTAAATATGTAAAATATTTTTTTCATTTATTTTTATTCAACAATCAGCTTCTTTCTAAAAAGAAAACCATCAATATCTAACAATATATAGTATGATCCTGCTGATAAACCTTTCCTATCTAATTGCAAATCTCTTGATCTATTATAGTGCTTAGAGAAAACTGTTTCTCCTAAGACATTAAATAATATAAGATTAAGATTATTGTAAGTATAAGGTATTTTAATATTCAGATAGTCGGAAAAAGGATTGGGGAATAGGCTTATATTCTCATTAATACTATTAGATATAGATGTTTCATTGATATAAATAGATACAGTATCAGAACTACAATTATTTATATCAGATACAACACAGTAATAATAACCAGCAGCAGTAAAATTAATAGCTTGAGTATTACCCAGTACTCCACTTGAATTCCACCAAAAATAATTATATAAAGGAGTTCCTCCGTTGACATTTGCCTGAAGCATAATGCCATTTTGAGAAATATTTAATGTAAGTGGCTGAGGCATAAATATAGAAACACTATCATGCCAGACACATCCCAAATTATCAATAATTTCAAATGAATAAGTGCCTTCGCAAAGTGAATCAGATTGCATTCCATACCAATTGATAGAATATGGGGCTACACCATTTGCAATCGCAAGATCAATACTACCATCACAAAAATCGTAACAACTGACGTTATTTACTGTTGACACAACAGAAATATCACTTGTTGAAGGAACAGTTATTTGATTTGTATCTACACAATTATTTGAGTCAACAACTAGATAAATATATGTACCTGACTGTAAATTTAAAGGGTTATTTCCAAACCAATTTTGTTGATATGGAGGCGTTCCTCCATTAATATTAATAATTATACTTCCATCATAAGAATCAGGACATGTAGAAGCGGTAATGGTGTTTGTGGTTATGATTGAGTTTGGCTCTTGAATTGTTACAAGGCCACTATATGTACAATTATTAAAATCAATTACATCATACAAATAACTACCAGCAAAAAGATTTAGATTATTAAAACCATACCAATCAACAGTATAAGGTGCTATCCCTCCACTAATTGATAAAGAGGCAGATCCAGTTGATGATCCGTAACATAAAGCATCTTGTAAATTTTCTGTAACACTTATTTGATTAGGTTCATCAACAAAAACAGAGTCTGAATAACTACAGCTATTAAAATCTACTACCGTATAATAGTGATAGCCATAATCTAATTGATTTGGATTTGAGTTCTGCCAAGAAGTATTAAAAGGAAATGTCCCTCCTGATATAGAGAGAGAAACGCTACCATTAAAACCGTTGTAACAACTTACATTGGTTATATTTTCGTTGACTGTAATAGGGTTAGGCTGATTAATAGAAACCGTATCAGTATATATGCAATTATTATTATCAGTTATTGTATAAGAATAAATTCCAGCACTAACAGATTGCGGATTAATTCCATTCCAATTAGTGGTATAAGAAGGAGTTCCTCCATTGATGTATAATAAAATACTTCCGTTGATTGAATCAAAACAACTAACATGATTCACATCTTCAATGATATTAAACGGATCGGGCTCAGAAACATAAAAGGTATTAGTAATTGTACATGAATTCTCTGTAATGGTTAGCAAATAAGATCCAGAAGAGATATTATTTATATCCTCTAAAGAGGAAGAAAAATTATTAGGCCCATTCCAACTATAATTATATTGATTTATTCCATTAGCAGGGATATAAGTAAGATCAATAGATCCTGAATTATCCCCATGACAGGATAATGAATTAACTTGAGCGTTCACAAATGAAGGAAGTGGTTCATTAACTGTAACGGTGATAGTAGGAATAAAACAGCCATTTAGGTCATAGATGTCTAAAGTGTAAAATCCAGCTCCAATGTTAAGTAAATCCTGAGTATTAGCTCCAGTGTTCCAAATGTATGTATATGGAAATACACCTCCATTTAAAGAAATATCAATAGAACCATCTGTTCCACCATTACAACTTGGTTCAATAACAGTAGTATTAGCAAGTAATGTATTAGGTTCAGAGATTATTGTGGAAAGGGAATCTAAACAACCATTAGCATCAGTTATTAAAACATTATAGATTCCAGCTTCTAAATTAAATAAATTTTGATTAAAATTTGAAAATGCATTTGGGCCATTCCAACTAAAATAATAAGGGGTAATACCTCCATTTACAGAAAGAGAGACGCTTCCATCCCCTTGACCAAAACAACTAATATCTGAAGAAGAAACTGATGTTATTATCTCAGAAGGCTCTGTAATGGTAAAACTCGCAGAATCTGTTGGACACGAATTATTATCAGTTACAGATACATTATATGATCCTGAAACCAAACTGTTTGGATCAGCTCCGTTCCAATTAAAGAAATAAGGCTGAGTTCCTCCAGATGTATAAACATTTACAAATCCATCTGAAGTGCCATAACAGCTCACATTTGATGTAATTACAGAATCAATCGATACAGGAAGAGGATTATTAATAGATAGTGTAATAGATTCTGTGCAGCCAAATGCATCAGAAACAGTTACTGTATAATTTCCAGATTCTAGATTAGAAATATCTTCATTAACAGAATTAAAGCCATTTGGGCCAATCCAGTTTACCGTAAAAGGAGGGGTTCCTAACTGCAAAGACATATCAATACTTCCGTCATTCAAATTATAACAAGTAATATCAGATACGACAAATGTGATTGAAGCGCAATAAGTACAACTTCCGTCATCAGTATTTGCTGTAGAATTGTAATTTGCGGCAGTTGGATCAATACAACCAAATATTATAGGTACGCAAGTTCCATCATCTATAGTTGCATTTGGATCAAAATTAAAGGCAGTTGAATCTGTGCAACCATAATAATCACAATTAGTAATACATCCAGAATTATTTATTCCTGGATTTAATGCTTGAGAAACAACTATATCGTCAAATTCTAAAATTGCTCCTCCTGAAGTCAAATGACAATAACTCATTATAGTTCCAGTTTGTGGTGTTGGGTTATTTGAACAGTTTCCCTCAACGTCCACGCAATTGTCAATTACTCCACCTGCAAAACCAAATGTTGGATCAGCAGCCCAACCACACCAATGAGTATGGTGCGATCCTATGTTATGGCCGATTTCGTGTGTAACTACATTTAAATTCCATGTGTATGTTGGATTGGGAAAAGTAAAATTTGTATCATTATTTAACGATGCAGATACTGAATACCCATAGCTAGTTGAACATAAAGCATCTAGCCATGCGATTCCACATCCAAGGCTACGTTTAGATAAAAAATGAACCAAGTCTCTAGCAATAGCTCCATTATTAGTTTGCCAATAATTACCTAGTTCATTTAAAATATCGCTGCAACTTGAATGAACAGAATATGGATCAGTAGTATTCCATATGGTAATATCAATAACTTGAATAGCTAAATTGATTTCAGTCTCATATATTTGACTTACTCCAGCTAGTATTGCAAGAGCCCAATCAGTAGTCTCTTGATCATTATTAAAAGTTTGCCTGGTATATTCGTCAATTTCAATAGCCAACTCAATACATTTAGGAGTATTTGATTCAGCATTATTATAATGGTAATTTTGAGGATTATTTAGTTCATTTTGTACCTCACAAGAAAAAGTTGATGAATTAATGCTATTATTTGCATCAAACAAAACATATGTATTTTGGAATTTAGCTATCTCATACTGAATATTATTAATTTTAAAAAACCCAACAATCTCTTTGTTGAAGAAATTTAAAACTCCAATATTTTGATTATTATAGAAAACACTATAGCTAAGTAAATTTGGATTTATATCAAGAATCTTATCTCCTGTATTTGTCTTAGAAGTTATTTTTAAACCTTCATTAAATATAGTATTTTTTTTAAGTATCAATTCAAGAGGTTCATTAAAAAAAGGAATATCTATCAGATATTCATCATTCTTTTCGTAAATAATTTGACTATAAAAAAAAGTGTTTAATTTAAGTACAAGACTCTTATCGGGATCTTTTGTAGCAATCACTTTAGCATTTGCATCTTGTAGAAACAAATTTTGTGAAAAAAGAGTAAAAGATGCAAATAAAAAATATATTACAAAATATGTTTTCTTCATAATAAAAATAAATATGTGTCAAATTTAATAAAATAACATTCATGATAAAATGGTATATTTGTTAAAAAAGCAATTTTTATGAAACATTTTTTAATTTATTTCACGCCATTTCTATTAATTCTAATTATTTCGTACCCATCAAATCTTATTGGAAACAGTGGCGGTTCACCAGGAGGAAAAACAGGATCTCCCTCTGATAATATGCAGACCTGTCAAGGCTGTCATTACTCAGGAAATGGAAATGGAGCAACAATAACAACTAATATTCCACCGGAAGGATATACAGCTGGAAACATATACACTATCACCGCTTCAATTGCTCAAAATGGAATAAATAAGTTTGGATTTGAAATTACATCTGAAGAAAATAACTTTGGTTCAGCAAAAGTTGGTACATTTCTAATTACCGACCCAGTATCTACTCAAATTGTCAATAACGGGACTGCGGTTTCTCATAAATTTGGAGGAACATCTGGCATGAATACCAAAAGTTGGACTTTTGATTGGGAAGCTCCTTCTTCAGCAAGCTCTGGAATAACTTTTTATGGAGCTTTCTTAGCGGCAAATTCGAATGGCAATAATTCGGGAGATACATATCATTCTGCAAATATATTTGTTGAAGAGGCTTCTACTTCCAATACTAGCAATATAGATTATTCAAAAGTATTTAGTATAAATAACAATAGGATCATATTTAACAAAAACTTAAAACATGTTTTTGTATATGATCTAAGTGGAAAAATAGTTATGAGTAAAATTGATGTTAAAAAAGGTTCTTTTGTTGATTTTAATAAAAATTTAATGCATGTAATTAAAGCTATTGATGAACAAGGAATAATCTATACTAAAAAATATTCAAGCGTTTTGAATTAATTTTCAAGAATTTTAAATTCTGTTCTTCTATTCAGAGTTCTACCCTCAACCGTCTCATTGTTTTCTAAAGGCTTAGATTCACCGTATCCTTTAAAGATTAATCTAGAACTTTCTATTTTTTGAGAAACCAAGAAATCAAAAACAGATTTAGCTCTTTTTTCGGACAAGATTTGATTATACACCTCATTTCCAATATTATCTGTGTGTCCTGAAATCTCAATTTTTAAAGAAGGAATATCATTTAGTAATGATGCTAATCTTTTAAGTTCTGGGTAAGAATCTTCTTTAATCTCAGATTTATCTACATCAAAAAACACATTTTTTAATGTAATTGAGTTTCCTACTTTGATATTTTGTAATTCAATGTCTTTTATAACTATATTAAACCCATTTTCTTTAGGTAAATTAAAATTTTCTGAATGAAACAAATATCCATCAGAATTAACAGTGATGCCGTAATTACTTCCAGAAGGTAATGATAATAAGAATTTACCTGTAGCGCTATTAGATCTACATTTAACAAACTCTTTTCCAGTAGCATTTAAGGTTATAGTTATTTCAGACTCTAAAGGCTTTTGTGTTACCGCATCAAGAACTATTCCTTTAAAGATGGTAAGATTTTTCTCTTCAGCATCTATTGTATTGATGACAAGATTGTTCTTTGTTGGTTTGTTAACTGAAATAAGTAATTGATCTTCAAAATCAAGAATCATAGGCTTAGGATTCCAATAAGTGATCTTATATAAATCTAATCCCCCTTTTCCTCCAGGTCGATTAGAGGAGATATAGGCAATTGAACCGCTTGCTGTTGAGCTATAAAACAAATCATCATATGGTGTATTTATTGGAGGTCCCAGATTAATTGGTTTTCCCCAATGCCCTAATTCGTCTAAATATGAAACAAAAATATCATATCCACCCATAGAATTATGTCCTTGTGAGCTAAAATACATGCTATTGCCATCTGGATGTATATAGACAGATCCTTCTTGAAAATCAGTATTAATTTCATGACCTACACTCTGTCCTTTACCCCATATGTTTCTGTCTTTATTCAAAACTCCTGAAAAATATATATTATTATTTTCATCATGACCGCTATCAGTAACATAATAAACTTTAACATCAGGGGGTTCATACGAAGCAAATCTCTCATTTTTCTCTGTGTTTGGTATTCTAGATTTATTTCCCATTTTTCTTTTAGGATCACTCCATGTATTACCATTTAATATAGATTCATATATATCAGAATTTCCATCCTCCTCTTTAAACAGCAGTAACCTTTGCCCATCATAAGACAATCCTCCGGAAACATCATTATATTTAGTGTTTAACTGACTAATAGCTTCTACTTTTGCAAATTCTCTTCCTTTCTTGTTTGTTATATATATATCTTGATCGTATTTATTAATTTCTGATGGGGTGTTTAGATTAGGTCGATTAGATGTAAATATGAGCACTTCTCCATCTGCACTTAAACAAGGACTCCAATCATCATATTTAGAATTAACTGGTAAATTATCCACCCAAATCCTTCTTTCATTTTTGTTTTCCATGTTTTCAATATTTCTTTTACAAGATTTAATATATCTCTTTACAAGTCTCTCATATTTAATATAATCTTTCTTTTTTGTATCATTAACAAATTTTTCATAATACTCTATAGCTTCAACATATCTTTCTTTAAGCTGAAGAGTCATTGCGTAATAAAAAAGTGAATTAGAAGGTAGCTTGTCAGAAAGACTTAAGGCTTTTTCTAGATATGGAAATGCGAACTCTTTTCTATTCGTATAAAGAAGTGAGGTTCCAATTTTATAATTTAAAACAGAACTATTAGGGTTGAAACTATTAGCTTTTTCATAATAAAATAATGCATTCTCGAAAATAGCTACAGCATCTCGAAACAACAAAGTCTCAGTAACTCCTTTCTCCCAAAATATATCTCCTTGATCAATATTCTGTTGAGCAATTTTTAACTCCTTTTTCTTATTCTTAAAATATTTTTTTGAGAATGGGGTATCTTGAGCTACTAATAAAGAAGGGTAAATTAGTATACATAATAATATGAATCCTTTTTTAATTACAGTCATTATAAAAATATTTTAATGCCTGAGGTAGACCTAGGTTTTCTGCTTTTTTCCAATCAGAACATGCTCCATCATTATCTCTTAACATCTGTCTGGAAATACCTCTGTTTAAATACGCTATAGCATAGTTTATATCTATAGATATTGCTTTATCAAAGGCTTGAATTGCTAAATTATATTGTTTTTGATTGTGATAAGAAATTCCTTTATTATTATATGCAAGAGAATAACTAGGATTTATTTTTATAGCATTATTAAAATCAGATAAAGCATTACTATCATTTCCTAATTCTAAATATAAGGTTCCTCTATTATTATATGCTAAAGCATACATTTCATCTTTTTCTATTGCAATAGAATAATACTTTAATGCCAAGCTCAAATTAGCATTTTTTCTATGTACACTAGCTAAATTATTAAAAATAAATGCAAGATTCTCATTTAAAGAGATTGCCTTATTATAATCATCTATTGCATCTTTGAGTCTCCCAACTTTTCTATAACAACTAGCCCGATCATTAAAAGTATAGGCCGACTCTTTAATGATAAGCGACTGGGTAAACTTATCTATTGCATCATATAATTCATTTTTTTGAAAAAATATAACCCCTTGTTCATATAAAGCTTGGTGTTCTCTTTGATTGATAGATAAAATCTGTTCATAAATTAAATAAGCTGTATCAATATTTAAATCTTGCCTATAAAGAAGCGCGATATTATACATACTTTGTAAATTACTACTATCTAAAAGAAATGCTTGTTTGAAGTCATTAATTGAATTAGCAGTTTGCTTTAACTGCATGTATGCTTTTGCTCTGTTGAAATAAGCTTCATAGAACATTGTATCGATAGATATAGCTCTTGTAAAGCTATTGATTGACTCCAAATATTTTAAATTAGTAAAATACGAAACACCTTCGTTATATGCATCCCTAGATTGTTTAAGTTTCTTGTTCTTTAAATTAAGTAAGTGTATTGAGTCTTGAAATCTTTCTTCTAACAATAATGCAGAAGAATCTACATAAATAGTGTCAATATCTAAGGCATTAAGATTTTGCGAAAGCAAAATACTAATTGATATAATTAGATAATTTTTATACAAGGATTATATATTTAATAATAACAAAATTAAAAAAACTAAGCTTAAATTTGATATAAAATATTTAAATTCTTGTATTCATTTAATAGTTGATTAACATATTATATTATTACTTTATATAGTTTTTATAATTAACTGATAATAAAATATTTATATTTTAAATATGACATATTGTCATATGTATTTTTTATATTAAAAATATGATTTTTAACAGTAAATTTTGATTTTGTAGTTTTGCATAATGAGAATTGATATTATAACCTTATTTCCAGAATTTTTCAATTCCTTTTTTAAACACTCTATTTTGGATAGAGCTCAACAAAAAGGATTGGTTGAACTATATTATCACAACTTAAGAGATTATAGTCGTAATAAGCAAAAAAGTGTTGATGATTATCAGTATGGTGGAGATGCCGGAATGGTTTTAACTATTCAACCAATTGATGATTGCATATCTATGTTAAAAAAAGAAAGGAAATATGATGAGATAATATATCTAACCCCTCAAGGAGAAACATTAAATCAAGAAACTTGCAATTGGCTATCATTAAAAAACAATATTATTCTATTATGCGGACATTATAAAGGAATAGATCAAAGAATAAGAGATAATTTAATTACTAAAGAAATTTCTATTGGAGATTATGTACTGACTGGGGGTGAGATTGCTGCGGGAGTTGTTGCTGATAGCATTATTCGGCTAATACCAGGGGTAATATCAAATGAAACATCAGCGCTTTCTGATTCTTTTCAAGATAATTTACTATCACATCCAATATATACTAGGCCAGAGAATTATAAAGGATGGAGAGTTCCTAAAATTCTGACATCAGGTAATAAAAAAATGATTGAAAATTGGAAAGAAGAACAAATTATACGTATTACAAAAAATAAAAGACCAGACTTGTTTGATAAAAAAGCTAAAAATTAGAACTTTTATCTAAAAAAATAATCTTAATATTGCATTCCTTTTTAATTATAATAAAATAATGGATATAGTACAGAGCATAACTAACGATTTAATTGAAAACAGAAACTTACCTGCATTTAAATCTGGGGATAATATAACTGTATACTATAAAATTAAAGAAGGTAATAAAGAAAGAACTCAATTCTTTAAAGGAGATGTAATACAAAGAAAAGGGGAAAAAACAACGGAAACCTTCACAATTAGAAAAATCTCAAATGGAATTGGGGTTGAAAGAATCTTTCCAGTAAACTCACCATTGATTGAAAAAATTGAGATTAACAAAAAAGGGAAAGTTAGAAGGGCAAGAATATTCTACTTAAGAAATCTTACTGGAAAGAAAGCGCGAATAAAAGAAATTCGAAAGTAAATTATTCCTTTTCTAGTATCAAGAACTCAGTTCTTCTATTCTGACTTCTTCCTTCCTCTGTATCATTAGTGTTTACTGGTAATGTTTCTCCAAAACCTTTAGAAGATAGTCGTTTTTTATCTATTCCTTGATTTAAAATAAAACTTAACACATTAAAAGCCCTCCTCTTCGAAAGATTCATATTATCTAAATCTGTACCTATATCATCTGTATGTCCATTTATCTGCACCTTTAAATCCAAATTCTCTTTCAAATAAGAAGAAAATGCGGTAAGTATGTGTTTGGTTTTTTGATTAATAATATCAGAATTTGTTTCAAAATAAACATTATTCAACTTGAATGATTTTCCACTTTCAAGAGATTGAAGTGTAAAATTTAATTCTGATGGAGATAAAAAACTAGTGTCTTTAGAAGAGATATATCTGGAATTAAACGCAAAACCATTTTTTTTGACTGTCACAAGAACATCATCACTATCATCTAATGTAATTGATGTCGCATAGCTTCCTTCGTTAACATATATACTCTGGCTTTCTTTTGTTTTAAGATTCTGTATCTTTAATTCAACATCTCTCATAATTTTTCCATTATCATCTACCAAATCTCCTTTTAAAAACAAAACTCTTTTTGGCCTAGCCTCTTTATGTAACACAAAAGAGTAGATATCCCAACCCCCTACTCCATTTAACTGATTAGATGCAAAATAAGCACGATTACCATCAGTACTTACGCTAAGGGAAATCTCATCAGATCTAGTATTAATTGGGTATCCAATATTTTTAGGAGCTTGCCAATTTCCAGCACTATCTTTTCTAGAGTAAAAAAGATCATATCCTCCTACAGAAGGAAATCGAGTAGAAGCAAAAAACAAAGTCTCCCCATCAGTATGTAAAAAAGGAGACTTTTCCTGAAAACTAGTATTTATCTTCTCTCCTAGGTTTTTAGGATCAGTCCATCCATTATCTGTCTTATATATAATATATAAATCAATACCGCCAAATCCTCCATCCCTATCACTTGCAAAGATAATACTATTACCATCTGGGGAAACAGAAGGTTGTGATTCCCAGCTATAAGGAATGTTGATTCTATTATTAAATCCTTTTATTTCACTCCATTTTCCATTTTTATAGTTACTATAAAATATATCACAATTGTTATAACCATCAAGCTTTGAGCATCTAGTAAAATAAAGTGTTTTGTTATCTAAAGACAATGTTGCCCCTCCTTCATTATCTAGTATATTGAATGGATTAGGCATTTTTTCTCCATTGGTGTAATCGCCGTTTTTAAATAAACTAAATGTAAACTCCTCGCTATTTGTTGATGTAAGAGTGTTGTTGTTCTGTGTTATATGTCTTCTAGTATAGAAAATTAACTCTTGGTCTGGAGATATTGCCGGGAGATACTCATCGTGTAGACTAGAAACTCCAGCAACAACTTCAGGTTTAAAAAAGACAGGTCTACTAATTAAATCTGAAATTTCTTTAGATTTAAGATAGAACTTCTTAGCGTTAGCTTCAAGATTCTCTTCTGATTTAAACTCAAGGAAATTTTTCAAAGATCTATATGAATAAATATAATCCTTGATTTGATATGAAATCTCTCCCAAAATATAGTATACAATTGGAAAACAAGTTGGCTGAAGACTTATTGACTTTAGTGCATGTTCTCTAGCTTTAATTTCATTATTATTTAACCAAAAATACTGCGCCCATATTGGATGATAGAATCTTGATTCTGGAGGTATTAAATTTACATACCTCTTCAAATTTAAAAGATTTCCTTTTTTAGTATTTGAAACGAACTTTTTATATGTCCTTAAATATTTTTTTTTAAAACAAGATTTACAATCAAAAATGTCAACTTTTTCAATATAAGAGTTTTGTTGAAAAAACAAACTATCCTGTTTAGAAAGAGGTAAATCTGGAAAGTTCTGAGCTAGTATATTTTGTCCGAACAAAAAAGAAGAGGTAGTTATAATAAATACTATAAATCTTAAAAACAAATTGAGTTTACTTTTTACATTCATTTAATTGACCCTCCGTAGAAGCTATAACTGTAGCCACAGTTGCGTCTCCAGTAACATTTACAACTGTACGGCACATGTCTAATAAACGATCAATAGGAAAAACTATTGCAATCCATGCAGGATTTAAACCTACTGATTCTAATACTAATATCATCATAATTAAACCTGCGCTAGGTACTGCAGCAGCTCCAATTGAAGCTAGTGTTGCAGTAAGAACAATTACTAATTGTTGAGAGATAGACAGATCAACCATATGAAACTGAGCTAAAAAAATCACTGCAACTGCCTGATAGAGGCTAGTTCCATCCATATTCACAGTAGCTCCAATTGGAAGAACAAAACTTGTAGTTTCTTTAGGAACCTTAAGATTATCATGTACACAATCCATTGTAACTGGAAGCGTTGCTACACTAGAACTAGTTGAAAAAGCAAGTAATTGAGCAGGGCTTATCTTTCTGAAAAATTCTCCATAAGCAATATGTTTAGCAAATAATCTTATAAGTAAAGGGTAGAAAACAAAAGCCATTATAAAAAGTCCTAATACTACAACAATTGAATACCAGCCTAAGGCTTTAAATATTTCTAAAACTTTAGCTGGATTATTTCCTGCCATTTTTGATATCACTCCAGCTAATAAAGCAAAAACAAAAAAGGGTGCAGCTCTCATAATTAAGTCAACCATTTTTAAAAATACCTCATTAAACCCATCTACTAATGCAATAACTGGTTTAGCTTTATCTTTCGGGATAAGCATAAGTACGATTCCGAAAAAAATCGCAAAGAAAATTACCTGTAACATTAACCCATTGTTATTTAAAGATTTAAAGATATTTGAAGGAACCATATCTACAACGAATTGTAGAGGTCTAGATGACTTTGTTTTATTTAAAGACTCCTTTTGTTTATCATTTATTATATCTTCAACTCTTAACTCTTTTTCAACAGAATTTCTTTCTTTAACAATATTGATGCGATTTTGAATAAGCTGAGAAGTATCTAGCAATAATCTTTGATTATCCATATAATCAACATTTGAATTTGATTCTACCCATAATTCATACGATATTCGATTGTCAACTCTCTGATTTTTTTCTGTTTGATTACCCGGATTTATAATATTGACAAGAGTAAGGCCAATAGTAACAGCACACATAGTGGTCAATACATAGATTAGTATAGTTTTAGGTCCTAATCGGCCCAATCTTGATATATCGCTTAGATTTGCAATACCTTTAATTATTGAAAAGAGAACTAACGGAACAGCAACTAATTTTAATAAATTAATAAAAATGGTTCCAAAAGGGTCAATCCAATTTAAAGTAAACTCACTCCACCCAAAAAAACTAGATAAAACTGCCCATATTATTCCTAAAAATAAACCTATAAGTATTTTCCAATGTAATGCTAGTTTCTTCATAATTTTATAGCTAATTTATTGTAAAATTATTTTCTTATTAATAACTGTAGACTTACTTTTAATCTCTAAAAAATAAGAAGATTTGGTATACGAAGAAAGATCAATCGACTTAGAGTAATCTCCTTTATAATTGTACAATTTCTCATTAAAAATATCTTCACCAATAGTATTAAAAACTCGAATCATGTAGTCTGCAGATTGATTCACATTAAAATGTATTGTAACAACCCCTTGTGTTGGGTTAGGATAAACTAATATATCTTGAATATTATTTTCAATAACAAAAGAAGGGTCTCCAATAGTAATATGCATAAATACCGTATCTCCAACACAGCCATTAACATCTGTTTCTATAAAATAAATCATACAAATACCAGTTTGTAGCCATTGAACATCTATTTGACTACTACCTTGTCCATTTAATACAACTCCTAATCCATTAGTGATTCCCCATTGATAGATAGAAGTGTTGTTATTTAGATTAGTAGAATAAGGCTCAATAGAGAGCGCTACATTGTCATTACCTAATATTTGAGATGAATAATTAGCATTGTATAAATTTAAAATTGTTATAACAATTGAATCACATCCATTAATTGATATTAAAGTATCATAATAAACGTCTTCTTGGTAATAAATACTGGTGCCAACTACAACGCTATCTCCAGGACAAATATAAATTGTCTGGGTGGTATCATTATTAGTATTTATTGTTGTAATTAAAGTATGTATACTATCACAACCTGCTGCATTGGTAAAGGTTTGATTGTATGATCCAGATGTTGTAATGATTTGTCCATTCCAGTCATAGCTATCACAAGCAGTAGCTGATGATGTACTTGTTGTGCTGTTATTAATTGTTAAGTTAAGTGTTGCTGTAGAATCACAACCTGCTGCATTGGTAGTGCTGTAAGTATAGGTT
>MDSZ01074527.1_pt1 | contig 42480 bp, 42 predicted proteins | sample 811201 | NCBI WGS metagenome assembly MDSZ01 (sample SAMN05326647, study PRJNA326480) | marine metagenome | isolation source: seawater | place: Indian Ocean: North | collected 2010 | reverse complement strand
GATAGAAATAAATATTCTGAGTATCTTTTCATAGTCATTAAGAAACAGCCCGCAAACCAGAAAAAAAGAATTATGCTAATAGGTGGATAATAATCTGGCAATATAACAACCCAACCCATCAAAAAACGCAATGGATTATTTACAGACTCTAGAATTACATCTATTAAAAAGATATCTTTTAATCTAAATGGTTTTACATTGTATAAAATTCCAAAAATAATAAAAATTATATTCAAGTAAAAAAAAGTTTTATTTATAAAAAACGATAAAAAAATTGAGATCGATATTAAAATAAAGTATTGAATTAAAACTCTTTCAAAATCATTTTTATCATTTTTTACAAATACTCTAATTTTTTTTATTGGGTGAAATTTATCGGTTTTCTTATCAAAATATTCATTAATTAAATAATTTGATGATGCAGAGATACATAAAATTATAAATGCTGAGCTTAATAAAAAAAAGTCATTAGAATTTTGTTTAGAGTAAAATATTGCAAAAGTATATCCTAATACAAGTACTAAATTTTTTATCCAATGATCAACCCTCAGTGGTTTTAGTATTTTTTCTATCATTTATTTTATAGTTAATTTCATTATTATTTATTTCAATAAAATTAATATAAATTGAATTTTCTTTCTTGCTAGATATATTTTTAATTACCAAAGGGAGATCTTCATTTTCAAATTTAAGCCTCATTGCTTCTCTTTGTTCATGTGCAAAGAAAATAGTTTTTTTATAAAGGTCAGGAAAATTATTTAGTATTATGTACTTGTTGTTTTTTATATTATCAATTTGAGATAATTCTTTATAGAAATTATATTTTATTCTATAATTTTCAATATATTGATTTCTTTGAGAATCAAAATTCAACATCACATTTAATAGAAATAAACAAATTATGGAATTAAATATAATATTACTTAACTTTCTCTTTCCAATGATATTGAAAAAACTGTGTAGAATGAATGAGACACCAATAATTGCAAAAACACTGGGTATATAAAAGTGTCTGTCTGAAATATAATGAATATATAGAGGTAAAAGCGATAAAGTATAACACATAAAACAAATAAATATTTTTAAAGATATTGACTTGAAATCAATTATTTCCCTTCTCTTTTGACTAAAAAATAAAATTATTAAAAGTAGGACTGTTATGATTACAGCTAGAACCTTTTGGTTTTTTATTAAATTAAAATTATCTAAATTTAGATAAATTAAGTTGTATATGAATAATCCATATCCATGTATTATATTTTTAATTATTTGATCGTTATTAGATAGTTTTGAACCAGTGAAATAAAGTTGTGAATTTTTGGTAAAAGTTCCAGCCTCATAAAGTTTATAATAAGAAAATAAAATGATTAAAGAGAAATATAAAAATATTGATAGGTAATTTTCTTTGTTAATTTTCTTTTTCCTTTTAATTAAATTAAATTCTCTTAAAACAATTATAAATAAAGATACAACAATTGATTGCTCATATGTAAATAAATTTAAAAAAAGAAACAAAAATGATAAAAGTTCGTATACATATTTCTTTGTCGTTTTTAATTCTTCTGAAAGTTTTATGTTAACTAAAATAAATAATAAAAAAAATGTCGTCGAAATAAGAACCATAGTAAATGCATGTGTCCAAAAAACAACTTCTGAGTATAAAGGAAAAAATAAAAAAAAAACTATACAAACATAAGAGATATTTTTAGTTATTTTAAATTCTTTGAGTATTAAATATAAAATTAATGCATTAATTGAGTAAAATAAAATTTGGTAGTAATGTAATTCTTGAATAATCTCCGGTTTTGAAAGTATTATAAATAATTTTTGCCAGACTAAATGCAAATCTCTTGCGGCATCCCAGTTATGTGAATAAACAACTAATTCTTTTAAAGTATTAATTTTTTTTAGAAAATATATCGTACCAATGTCATCAGCAAAAACTCCTAATTTTTGGTAATTTGTAAAAAGAAATAATAATGATACTGAAATTAAAGAAATAAAAATAAAAAATTCAAAAAATATTTTTTTTTCTTTCAGAATTATATTTAAATTCATTTAACTATTGTTTATATAGATATTTAAGGTTACATACCACCAATGAAGATATTATCAATTTATCCATATTTAACTATATCATCTAGCGCAATAATAATTGATGGTAATATTATAGCTGCGTCTACTGAAGAAAGATTTGACAGAAAAAAAAATAGCACAGCATTTCCAGAAAAATCAGTTAAGTGGTGTTTGCAAAAAGCAAGATTAAAATGGGATGATATAGATATGATCGTTGTACCATGGAACCCGTCTATAAATATTAAAAATGCATCTAGAAGATGGATACAAGATATTAGATGGAGGGGAGAAATGTTAACAAATATTCCGGCAAATATTATGAATATGATGAATAAAGATTCACCAGATGAATTTGAAATGAGGTGGTCAAACAATATATTAAAATTTTTAAATCATCATGAATGTCATGCAGCGTTTTCTTATTATCAATCATCTTTTAACAAAGCTGCAATTGTTACAATTGATGGTAGAGGTGAAGACGAAACAATAACAATTTCACAAGGAAATAAAAAAAAAATTAATAAACTAATTTCAATAAAATTTCCTCATTCAATTGGATTGTTTTACTCAACTTTTACAGATTTTTTAGGTTTTAAAGTTAATTCAGATGAGTGGAAAGTTATGTCTTTAGCATCATATTCATCGAGAGTTACTAAATATGAAGCAAAAGTATCAAAATTAATACGGTTCAACAAAAATGGTGTGGAATTAGACCTATCCTATTTTAGTTATTATCTTTTTGATAAACAAAAGTATATGTTCAGTGAAAAATTTGAGAAAGAGTTTGGAAAACCTCGATTACCTGAAGAAAAAATTAGTTTAAAACATAAAGAAATTGCAAATGCTATGCAAAAAGTATTTATTAAAGCTTGTAAGCATATTTTCCTAATAGCAAAAAAAAAATGCAAATCAAAAAATCTTGTATTCTCAGGCGGATCAGCGATGAATAGTGTTTTAAATGGATTAATCGATAAATTAAAATTTTTTGACAACAGTCATATATCTTACGCGCCTGATGATTCAGGAGTTGCTATCGGTGCAGCATTGTTAGCACACAATAAATATTCAAAAAAAATAAGAAAAGCTGAAGAAATTACTCAAAATTATTTTGGACCTGATTTTTCAGATTTTGAAATAAAAAAAATATTAGAAAATTCTAAAATTAAATATTACAAACCAAAAAATCTTCATCATGCAGTTGCTAATGGAATTGCAGATGGAAAATTTGTTGGATGGTTCAATGGAAAAATGGAGTTTGGACCAAGGGCTTTAGGTAACAGATCTATATTGGCAGATCCTAGAAAAAAAATTAACAAGCAAAAATTAAATTATGCAGTTAAATTTAGAGAAGGTTTCAGACCTTTTGCTCCTTCTGTACTAAAAAATTTCGCTTCAAAAATTTTTGATATTCCAAAGTCAAGAGATGTAAATTTTATGGAGAGAGTGTATAAAATTAAAAAAAGCTGGCGAAAAAAAATTCCAGCAGTTACACATGTAGATGGAACAGGTAGACTGCAAACAGTTACTGAGAAATTAAACAAAGATTATTATTCTTTAATATATGAATTTTATAAAATTACAAAAGTGCCATTATTATTAAATACTTCTTTCAATCTTAATAACGAACCAATAGTAATGTCGCCAATAGATGCTTTAAGATCATTTTACAGTTCGGGATTAGATTGGTTGGTAATCGGCCCCTATTTAATAAAAAAAAAAAATGATCAAATATAAAAATAATAAATAATAAATTAATTATGACTTCAAAAACACAACACTTTAAACTTTTAAAAAGCAATAAAGCAAAAATTGCTATATGGGGTTGTGGATATATTGGTTATTCAACCATGTGTTTTTATGCAAAGAATAATATTAAAAGTTTTGGTTATGATATTGACATACAGAAAGTTAAAGAAATTAATAAAGGTAAAATAAATATATATGGTTTAAAAAATTGGTTAGGTTTTAATATTAATAAAAAAAAACAAAAAAAATTTATAAAAGCTACAAATAATATAAAAGAAATTATAAATGATAAAGATGTAATTTGTCATTTTGTTTGCATTCCCACAGAAAAAAACGGCAAGCCTTATCTCAATTATTTTAGAGAAATTTTAAAATTAATTTCAAAAAGAAAATCAAATAATTTTAAAATCAAAGAGTGTATTATAGTTGAGTCAACGCTTATGCCAAATACAGTTGACAAATTATTTAAAGACTATTTAAAAAAATATAAGATATTTGATAACTTCCATTTTGCAGTTGCACCAAGAAGAGATTGGTTCGAGGATCAAACTAAAACATTAGAAACTCTCGATAGGGTTTTTGGCTGCAAAGATAAAAGCTCTAATAAAATAATTTTTCAAATTTTATCCATTGTTACTAAAAAAGTTCACATAGCAACAAATCACAGAGTTTCAGAATTGGTAAAAAGTGTTGAGAACTGTTACAGACATGTAGAAATAAATTTAGCAAATGAATTATCTTTAGCTTATCCCGAAAAAGATATGAGAGAAGTTCTTAGTTTAGTAGGTACAAAATGGAATATGAATACATATTATCCAGGGTTTGGAACTGGTGGTTACTGCATACCATTATCGAGTAAATATATTCTTGGAGGATCGAAGTATCCAAAAAAACTAAAAATTGTAAATGAAGCAGTTAAACTTGATAGCAAAATTAACAAAATTATTGGCAGAAGTGTATTAAAAAATAATATAAAAAAAATTTTGATATTAGGACTATCTTATAAATCAAACCTAAAGGTACACATTTTATCTCCTACAATTGACCTAGTAAATTATTTTAAGAAAAAGTCAATATCAGTAACATTGTATGATCCTCTATTCTCATCATTTGAAATTAAAAAAATTTTAAACGTAAAATCTTTAAATAAACTTACTAGTTTTCAATCATATCATGCTATAATTATAATGGTTAAACACAATCAGTTTTATGATATAAACTTCAAAAAAATTTCTCGTAACTCAAATTTAAAATTAATATTGGATAATGCCAATTTTTTTAAAAATAAGCCAAATTTTTTACCAAAAAACGCTATTTATAAAAAGACGGGCCAATCTAATTGGTTGAGTTAGATGATTTGTATTATACCTGCTCGTAAAAATTCAAAAGGGCTTAAAAATAAAAATATCAAAAAATTAAATGGAATTCCACTAATTGAGCATAGTGTAAATACAGCAAAAAAATCAAAAAAAATTACCGAGATTTATATTTCAACAGATAATAAGAAAATTTTGAGATATTTTGAAAAAGATAGATATGTAAACATTCCTTTTTTAAGACCAAAAAAATTATCGAGCGATAATACTAAATCAATTGATGTCTATTTGCATATGGTAAATTATTTAAATAAAAAAAGGAAATTTAAAAATTTCTGTGTTCTATTGCCAACATGCCCAATAAGAAATCCAAAATTAATTGATAAAGCAATAAATATTTTTTACAGAAATAAACCTGATTATCTTATTTCTGTAGTAAAAACAAAACCTTTAGAATTTCAATTTAAAATAAATAAAAAAAATTACTTAAGTAAAATTAAAAATATTAAATCCAGTGTTGATAATAGACAAAAATTAAATCAAATTTATTCACCAAATGGAAGTTTGTATATTTTTAATGTTGATGCATTAAAAAAAGACAAAAGTTTTATGACGAATAAAACTTATTGCTTTGAAATGAATAAATATTTTTCACAGGATATTGATGATAAAATTGACTTTTCAATTATAAAAAAATTAATTTAAAGATGAATTATATTTTTACAACAGTTTACCCGGGATCCGAAAAATTTTTTAAACAATTTATTAATTCTATAAACTCACAAACTACCAAGAATTTTACTTTGTTTATAATTTGTAATGGTATTAATTTATCAAAAAAGTATATGGATTTAATTAAAGTGAATTTTTTAATATTTAAAATTAACGATACATGGCAAAATGCTAGGCTAAAAGGACTAAATTTTTTATTAAGGAAAAAAGTTAATTTTATAATTTTTGCAGATAGTGACGATGTGCTAATTAACAATAGGATAGAAGTAATTTTAAAAAAAATAAAAAAAAATGACTTTATTGTCAATAATATGTATCTTTTCAAAAAAAATATTAATCAACGTAAAATATGGTTAACGAAAAAATCGAAAAAAATAAAATTCAGAGAAATTAATTACAAAAATTATATTGGATGTGGAAATACAGCAGTTAGAGCAAACGCGCTAAAAAAAATCCATAATTTAATTGATAACAGACTAATTGCTTTTGATTGGTGTATGGCGAAATTATTGTTGATTAATGGCTTTCAAGGGATATATATAAATAAACCCTTAACCTTATATAGGCAATACCAAAATAATACATCAAGCTTAACTTCAGTAACAAAATCAAAAGTTAATAAGGACATAAAATGTAAACTAGAACATTTTAAATTCTTCAGTAAATTTGGAATAGATTACAAAAAAAAAATTGAAGAATTAAAATTAATAAAAAAAAAAATGAAAAACAAAAGTTTTTTTATTCGAAATCAAAAAAAATTTAAGAAAAAAAATCAAAATTATTGGTGGGCAATTGTTTAAAAAAATACTATCAGCCAATCCTTATATAATTGCCGAAATAGGGGCAAACCATAACGGTAATTTTAAAAAAGCGCTCTTACTAATAAAAAATGCTAAAAAAGCAGGATGCAATGCTGTAAAATTTCAATCTTGGGATGAAAATCTAAATTGCTTAAGTTATTACAAAAATAATAAAAAAGAGTACAGCGAATATGTAAAATATAAACTTAATTATAATCAGTTAAAAAAATTAAGAAAATATGCAAAACAAATAAAAATAGACTTTGGAACTAGCCCATTTTCAATAAAACAATATAATGAGGCAGTTAGTTTAAAATGCGATTTTATTAAAATTGCATCTATGGACTTAAATAATTACTATTTTTTAAATCAAGTTTCAAAAAGTAAAATTTCACTAATTGTATCAACAGGATTTGCTAATGAAGATGAAATCATTAAAGCGAGTAAAATAATAAAAAAAAATAAAAAGAAGAATGTAATATTTCTGCATTGTGTAAGTTTGTACCCACCAAAAAATGAAAATTTAATAAATCTTGATAATATGAATAAAATTAAAAAATTGACTGGATATGAAGTTGGTTTTTCTGATCATACCATTTGGACAGAAACTCCTTTAGCTGCAGCAGCCTTAGGAGCTAAAGTAATTGAAAAACATTTTACATTTAATAAAAAAGCTGTTGGATGGGATCATTCAGTATCGGCAGATTTAAAAGAGATGAAAAATTTGGTTAAATTGGCAAAAAGATTTTATAAGTTAAAAGGTTCTTTAGATAGAAAGTTAACATCTGATGAAATTAAAAAGTCTAAAATAATGAGAAGAAGTATAATTATTAAAAGAACAAAAGAAAAAAATTCAATTCTTAAAAGCGAGGACTTGGATTTACAAAGGCCTGGGAGCGGTATTGAGCCTGTATTTTTAAAAAATTATATAAATAAAAGAGTTAAGAAAAAAATAATTGCAGGAAATATACTTAAAAAGACTGATGTCTACTAAAATTAATTAAAAAATGACTAGTAAAATAATAAATCAAAATCTTAAATTCGATATTGTTTTGAAAATATTATTAAGCTCAAATGATAGGTATCTTGTAGTATCAAATTCTCAAAAAAAATTAAAAGGGACAATTACAGAAGGAGATATTAGAAGATTTTTATTTAGAAAGAAGTTCAGAGATCTTTCTAAATTTACAGCCAATGATTTAATGAATAAAAAACCTTTTTTTATTATTAAAAATTTTACAAATAAAAAAAAATTAAATTCATTAAAATTCAAAAATCATATTAAATTTTATCCATTAGTTGACAAAAACAAAAAAATCTTAAAAATTTTCAAAAATAAAATAACCAAAAGTCAATCAATAAAAAACAATGCGGTTATCTTAGCAGGTGGATTAGGCAAAAGATTAAGACCTTTAACTCTCAAAGTTCCAAAACCTTTAATAGAATTAAATCAAATTCCAAATATAGATAGAATTATAAGGCAATTACTTTCACAGGGTATTAGCAATATTATAATTTGTTTAAAATATAAGGCAAAAGATATTAAAAAATTTATACAAAAACAGAAATATAATGCAAATATTAAGTTTAAAGTAGACAAAAAGTTTTTAGGAACCGCAGGTCCTTTAACCAATGTTAAATTTAATAATAATTTACCTTTTTTTTTACTTAACAGTGACTTAGTTTTCGATTTGGATTTCAAAGAAATGATTAATTTTCATATGAAACGAAAATCTGACATTACGGTTTGCGTGAAAAACAAAAAATATCAGATACCTTTTGGGGTTACGAAAATAAATGGAAAAAAAATTGTAGAAATTGAAGAAAAGCCAAGTCATAGTTTTTATTTTAATTCTGGTATTTATTTAATTAATCAGAAGAATTTGAATAATTTGGCTGAAAACAAATTTTATACTGTTATAGATTTAATATCTTTATTACTAAAAAAAAATAAAAATATCATTCCTTATGAATTATATGACGATTGGTTCGATGTTGGTACAATAGGTGATTTAGAAAAGGCTCAAAAATATTTAAAAATAAAAAAAATCAATTAAACTGATGTAATATTTCATCAAAAGAATTTTTCAATTTCCAACCTATACTTTTTAATTTCCTGTTGTCACATATCAAATCCCCTTTTCTTCTATTTTCTGAAAAATGTAATTTATGTTGAAAATTTTTTGATTTACAAATTTTCTTTACAATATTTTTTAAGAATAATGGTTTCCCTGATCCGATATTGTAAATTCCAAATCTTTTTTTCATATATAAATAGTTAATTGCATTTAAGATATCGTCTACATGAATAAAATCTCTTTTTTTATTCAATCCTTTAAAAATTAAGTCAGTCTTATTTTTAATCTTAGAGTATATGTAAGGAATAAAATATTCTTTCTTTTGATTTTTATCTGCAATACTAAATATCCTTCCTATACATAATTTTAATTTTTTAGATTTTAAATTTTGAATTAAATATTTTTCTGCTAATAATTTAGTTTTTCCATAATTATTAATTGGTCGTACTAAAGATTTTTCATTAATTTTTTTTTTCGAATAAGCATAAACATGTGAACTGGACGAAAAAAAAAACCAAATATTACTATTTTTTTTATATTTATTTATTGCATCTACTATATTCTTTGTCCCATTATAATTTACATTTAATGCTTTATTACTGTCGGAATTATCATTCTTTTCCTCTAATAATGCAGCAAGATGAATAAAAATTTCAAATTTGGAATTTTTTACCCATTTAAAAACTTCTTTTCTTTTAGTTATGTCAATTTTACAAACTTTGAATTTATTATTTTTGAACTTCTTAATAAATTTTTTTCCTATTACACCTCTATAACCAGTAATAGCAATATTTTTGTTCTTCATTTTAAGTAACTATTTAATTCTTTTTTAAAAAAAAAATTTAATAATCCTGCTTATTTAGCATATTTGTTAATTCATTATATTTAATAGTAAAATATGCTTTTATATTTCTTAAATAAAAAATGTTAAATTTAAATATTTGCCTAAAAGGCACATAAATAATTTTCACATCTTCTCTCAATTTTTTTTCTTTATAATATAATACACTTAAGGTTGATTGAGATGCAGTATTATATACAAAATCTTGATCGACTTCATTTGTATCAGGCAATGGTCCTAAATTATTAATCGTAGATAATTTACACCACTCTTTAACAAAATTTCTACCTTTATGATTGTTTTTTACAACTATAAAACCCAACCAAAACCCATTCAAGTTTCTGTATTTTTCTAATTTATATTTTTTAATCAAAAAATTTTTACATTGTACTTTTAATGGTTGATAAGTATCTCTAAAAAGGACTACAGAATGATTAGTAACTATTTTTGAAAAAAAACTTTTGTCAAAATCAAAGTTTTTAAGATAAATTGGATATTTATCAAAATTTATATCATGATAGACTAAAATATCATCTGGCTTACAAAGATCAATTAAAGACTGGTATATAATTCTCGGATGCCAAGCCATACAACCATTTTTCAACCAACCGTCTTGATATCTAATTTTTTTTTTTTTATTTTTTTTAAAAAATTTTGAATAATCCAATACTGTCCAATTGAGCTGCTTATATTTTTTTTTTATTATTTCAGAATCCCAAATAAAATTATTTTTAAATTTTTCATTAAATTTTGAAGAGAACTTTTTTTTAATTACAGCAGGGTAATTATTATATGTTATGTACAATATATTATTTTTCATCTTATATAATTATAATTTAGGATAAAATTAGTCTAATAAAATTATTTATAAATTAACAATATATAATTAAACTTAATTATAAATAAACAAAAATTTTTATTTTGATAAAAATTTATAGAGTCTTTTAGAGTGGATATGTAGAGTCAAAAGATGTACTTTTTTTTTCCCATCGAGAATATAAGGAATCTTTTTATTATTCAAATTTTTAAAATATATTTTATGTTTAGTTACATCAACAGCGCTTTTTAAAGTTCCTATTTTTTTATCTAGTTTTTTTTTGCCAAAAATTGGATTTTTATCAAATCCATCTAGATAATATCCAAAACCTGCTGGATCAAATATTCCACGGAAATATTTAAAATTTTTACTTAAATTAATATTTTCTGAATATTTTTCATTCTTCTTTAATGTTGGAGTGGATGACGGCAAGATGTTAATTTTTTTATTTGTTAAATTTGATATATAAAAATTATATAAAATATCCATATCATTTTTGCTGTAGAGATTCTTATTAAAAATTTTTAGGTACAATTTCCCAAAAGTTAATCCTATTAATTTATTTCTTAGAGAATGTTGTTTTTCAAAAAAACTTACAAATTTGTTAACATTTGTAACATTTTTGAAATATAAAAAGGATGGTATTGCTTTTACATTTGAGTCAAGGAGTAAACCTATGTCATATTTTTTTTCAAAAATCTTTAATTTAGATTTGATATTGAAATATATCATGAGGTCATTTTCTACATGAATAATATTTTTTAAATTTTCTTTCTCTACTACATTTTGAAGATAGAAAAATCTTTCTGAAGTATTTTTCCAAAATCCATCATACCAATTAGCATCTAATAAATTATACTTAATAAAATTTAAATGATTTTCTTTCAACGTTATTTTATTTATGTCTTTAAAAATAATTCTTTTTTTAATCTTAGATTTTAAATTGCTGAAAGTTTTATTATTAGACACTAAATATATATTTATATTTTTGTTAAAAATAACAGCTTGATTAATACTATCATTTAAGTAGTTAATATTTTTATTACCAACATGAATAAATATTAAATTTACTGGCATATTATTAATTTAATTTTAGTTTTTGTTGGATTAAAAAAATTATTCTCATAATTTTGATTGATAAATTTATATCATTGGTTTTATTCTTATTAACAATTGCTTTTTGGAAAATATCTAACAAATTTTCAATCGGAGTTTTATAAAAACTGAACTTTTTAATTTTATTTTTTTTAAGTTTTAATAAAAGCGATTTTTTTTTGTATCCATCATATTTAATATAACCTTTATTCCCATATATTTCTATTTTACGTTTTGGCACCTTGTAGTCATTGGAGAAATAAATATCTATCGTCTTTTTTTTACATGATAATCTTAAATGTATTCTCTGATAAATATAACTTCTTTTAGTATTTAATTCTGATTTCATAACGTTTATTTCATTTGGTAAACCAAACAACTTAATTACTATTGCTAAAGGATGTGGCAACCAATCAAAATAAGGTAATATCTTTTTAGATTTATCAACTTTTCGAAAAACTGTATATTTTCCAAATTGGAGCTTTACTCTATCATAATAACCTATCAGCTTTATTTTTTTTTCTAAGTGTTCAAATGCAGGATTATATAAATCAGTATAATTTACTAAAATTGGGTAATTTAGATTTTTTAACACCTTTTTAATTTTATCTAATTCATAAATATTTTTTACTAAAGGTTTTTCTATTATGAATGGTTTTTTTATTTTCGAAATATCTTCAATATAATCAAAATGAGTTTCAACAGGAGAGGCAATTATATATGCGTCTGTTGAATTTTTTTTAAAAAATTTTTTTTTATTAATAAATGCATCCGTTTGATTTGTCTTTCTACTTTTTTTCAATATTTTGGATATTTTAAAATAACTACTTTTATCGATAGCCTTTTCGTATCTTGTACCCATTGTGCCAAGTCCAATTAACCCAATTTTTAACATTTAAATTATCTTTATTTTAGGAAATGGTATTATAAATTTACCCTTATTTTTTTTAAATTGTTTGTGAATTTTCATTATATGGGAAGAGTAATTCCAAGCGAGAATAATTATATAATCGATATTATTTTTATAAATACTATCACTTGATTTTATAGGAATGTGAGTACCAGGTGTATATTTATTTTGTTTAAGCCTGTTATCATCAACGATAAAATTTATTTTTTTTTTATCTATATCAAAGTAATTTAGCAATGTTGTAGTTTTTGCTGCTGCACCATATCCAACAATATTTTTCCCCCCCTTTTTTAACTTGTTTAAAAGTTTATTTAAATTTAACTTAACAAGCTCTATTTGCTTACTAAAATTTCTATACTTTTGAATTTTGAATAAATTTAATTCATTTTTTTCTATAAGAATTTGTTTATTAATTTTATTTTTATTTATAGTTAATGAATTTTTATGGCTAACAAAAATCCTAATAGATCCACCTTGTGATTTAACCTTTTTAAAATCAAAAATTTCTAATTCAAATTTTTTTACAAATTTTATTAGTGGTTTTAAAGAATGATAATCTGCATGCTCATGATAAATTGTATCAAAAGTTTTTTTTTGTATTACACTTCCCAAATAAGAAACTTCAAAAACAAATATTCCATCAATATCTAGTAAATTCTTAACACCTTTGAAAAAATCATTTAAATTATCAACATGTGCGCATACGTGATTTGCCGTTATAATTTTAAACTTTCCAAAGATTTTTTTAATTTTGTAGCTATTTTTATAATTAAAATACATTATCAATTGCTTTATGCCCATTTTTCTTGCGAATTTTGATAAATTTTTCGCTGGATCAATTCCCAGTCTAAGAAATTTATTTTTATTAAAATAACTTAAAAAAGTTCCATCATTAGAAGCTATATCGAGAATTGGAATCTTTTTTTTTGATTTTATTTTTTTTTGAATGTCTATTGCATATTTTTTAAAGTGATCTCGGTTTTGCTTTGAAGTATTTGTCAAATATAAATAATTATCAAACATTTTTTTTGGATCTACAATATGCGAAAGCTGTAAGTGATGACAATGTTTACAGAAATTGACTTTTAATGGGTATTTTTCCTCTTTTTTTTTTAATTGTTTTTTTTTTAGAAACGAATTAGCTAGAGGTGTTATTCCTAAATTTATAACATTCAATAAGTTTGATTTTTCGCAAAGTCTGCATTTTATTTGTTTCCTGTAATCTCTTGCCATATATTATCTATTTGAATATTTAAATATGGCTTTTTTTACATCAGGGTAATCTTCCATTTTTACTCTAACAAGATCTTTTTCATAATCAAATTGAGTTCTCTTTCTTGTACTGAATGCTAGAAAGTGTGTATTTTTTAAAAAATAAGTCATATGTTCTTGCATTGCTGGTGTAAAAAATAAATCACCTTTTTTCATTTTTTTTATTTTAACTTTAGATCCTTTTTTTCTATCTTTGTATGAGTATAGTAGTTCACCTGAAATTATATACATAAAATGCTTATCTTTTTTATGATAATGATTAGCTCTTGTGGATCCCTTTTTTGAATGGACTTCAATGCATGACGAAAAATTTCCATCAATTATTTTTTGCAATGATCCTCTCTTATCTTTAAATATTTTACCTACCTTGTGGATTAATTTAAACTTTGTCATTTTAAACTTTTATAAAATTTTTTGTTATGCATATACCAATCAACTATAGATGGTAAATCTTTAATTAAGTTATTTTTTGGTTTCCAGCCAAGCTTTTCTATTTTTTTTGTTGAAACAGAATACCTTTTATCATTGTAAGGTCTATCTTTGACAAATTTTATATATTTATTGGGGTCTTTGTTCATAAGTTTACAAATTTTTTTTGCCAGCATTATGTTTGAGTATGACTCTTTGCTACCTACATTATATATACCTTCGTTTTTTTTCTTTATTAGTAAGACTAAAGCTTCTGCAAAATCTTTTGCTGACAAATAAAATCTCTCATTTTTACCATCACCATGTATTGGAATTGGTTTATTTCTTAATAAATTGATTATACACCTCGGTATCAATTTTTCAGGATATTGTCTTATACCATATATATTATTTCCTCTTACAGTAACAATTTCTTGTTTATAAGAATATTTATAACTGTTAATAAATATTTCAGCTGCAGCTTTAGAGGCTGAATATGGGTTAGTTGGCTCAATTCTATCACTTTCTTTACAACTTCCCTCTATTTTTTCTCCATATACTTCGTCAGTGCTTATATGAATAATTTTTTTCACCTTCGTCTCAATACATTTTAACAAAAAAGTGTGAGCTCCAAGTGTGTTAGTATTCGAAAAAGATAATGGAGCTTGCCAAGAATTATCCACATGACTTTCAGCTGCAACGTTTATGGCTAAATCTACGTCTTTTAGAATTGATGAATATGTAGCATGTTTAATAATATCTCCTTTTACAAATTTTACTCTAGAGGATTTAATAATGCTCTCCACATATTCTTTTTTGCCAGCATAAGTTAATTTATCAAATATAATAATTTTACTTTTCGGAAATTGTTTATAAATTTCTTCACAAACATGAGAGCCAATAAAACCCGCACCTCCTGTAATAAAGATTTTTTTAATTCTCATATTTTTGGGAGATAAATTTTCTAAAAATTTTATGAATATATTTAATATCTAGTGTTTTTAAACCGTGATGTAAGCCTATTAGTAATCCATCTTTAGTAATTTTATTTGCGATCGTAAATTTTTTTTCTGCCCTCTTAAATTTAAAAGATTTAAACCCTGGGTGATAAAGTATATCACCTGAAAAAATAGGCCTAGTCTGGATTTTATTTTTTTCTAAAAAAATTTGTAATTCGGTTCTAGTAAATTTCAAATTATTTTTTAAAATAAGTGGAAATGCTAACATTGCAGTAAATATATTTTTATCAATTTCTGGCAAAATAAATAAATTGTCAAAATTTCTAAAAAAATTTATGTGTTGTTTAAAATTCTTCTGGCGGCTGCTAATATTTTTTTTTAATTTTAAAAGTTGTTGCAATCCAAAAGCAGCTCCCATTTCTGAAGGCTCAATATTAAAACCCATTTCTGAAAAAACAAATTTGGTATCATAATCAATTCCATTTAGTTTATAGTTAAATCTCCGTTTGAAATCCTTCTCATCTATAATCGAAGACAGTCTTCCCCAACTTCTTAAAACTTTAGCTCTTAAATAAAGCTTTTTGCTATTCAACATCAAGGCTCCTCCATTACCAGCACAATTTATTATGTGAGAACCATAAAAGCTTGTGATACTAAAATCAGAATAAATTCCAGATTTTTTTTTAAATATTTTTGAGCCAACAGTGTCTGCGGAATCTTCAATTAACAATAATTTTTTCTTATCTGCTAGCTTTTTAATTTTGTCCCAACGAGGAAGATTGCCTATTAAATTTGGTATTACTAATGCCTTTGTTTTCTTTGTAATGCTTTTTTCAATTTTACTTATATCTATCTGCAAGTTCTTTAATTCTACATCTATAAACTTTGGTACCAAACCTTTTTTAACCAGTGGCACAATTGTTGATGGAAAAGTGACAACAGGAGTTATAAATTCATCACCTTTTTTCAAATCTAATAATTCTGCTAAAAGCATTAAAGCACTTGTTCCAGAATTGACCATAACACAATATTTTTTAGCAAATTGTTTTGCAATTTTTTTTTCGAATTTTATTACGTTTTTTCCCATCGCAGTTGAAGACTTTAAAACTTCTATAACTGCATTGATTTCTTTAATGTCGTGTACACTCTTCCCATAAGTAATTTTATACTTCATAACTAAAAAATAAATTTATCAACTTGTTTTAATGAATATTTATTTAATTCCTTTTTATTAAAAAAAAAATATTTGTACCACTCATAAGTCAGATATATCCTTTGGTCAATTTTAAAAAGAAAATCTTTTTTTATAAATTTTTTTATTTTTGAATTATCAATATTTAGATAAAGATTTTCTTTAAAATCAGATTTTTTTAATCTAATTTTTTTAATTTTATTTGAATGTAATCGTAAAAACTTTTTTGTTAGCCATTTCACACTTTTATTGTCTTTTTTATTTGGTGCAATATTCCAAGCTGAAAAATTATGTTTAATTCTTTCGTTATTTCTAATTAATTCAAGCAAATAATTACAAACCTCAAATACATGAATCCAAGGCCTTGTCGAATTAGGATTTCTTAAAATTAAATTTTGACTTTTAAATAAACTATTAATTATATCAGTTACAATTCTTTTTTTACTCCAATCTGATCCTCCAATTATATTCCCACATCTTACATTAATATATTTTAAAGAAATATTACCTATATTTTCTGACCACATTTTTACAGCCATATCAGAGCAACTTTTGCTAAAACTATAAGGGTCAGAACCAAATAATTCTGAATTCTCTTGGTAATACATTTTTTTCTTATTTAAATTTTTATAAACTTTGTCAGTTGTAAAATTTACAAATAATTTACTTTTTGAACTTTTAAATTCATTTAATAGATTGATGGTTGTTAAAAAATTATTTTCTATAGTTTCTCTTGGAAATTTAAATGATTTATATACCAATGGTTCAGCTGCTAAGTGAATTACAATGTCAATATTTTTGTTTTTAAAAAATTTTTTTACTTTTGTTTTGTCTTTTAAGTCAAAATTAAAATGATTTATTTTATTTTTTAAATTTAATAACTTAAATAAACTTTTTTTATTACAAGAATTTGAAATGCCAAATATTTTTGATTTTTTACTTAACAAGAACAAAGTAAGCCAAGATCCTAAAAAACCAGTATTTCCAGTTATTAGTATTTTTTTATTTTTGAAAAAATTATTTTTTACCATTTTTTCCATAGAGGATTTTTTTTCCATAAAATATTTAAGTCCTCTTTATCTCTCATTGTATCCAAACAATGCCAAAAGCCTGAGTGGTAGTATCCAGCTATTTCTTTATTTTTGGATAAATTAGGCAAGCAATCAAATTCAAAAATTGATTTATCATTTTTGATAAATTTGAATACCTTTGTTGAGACCACAAAGAAACCTCCACTTATAAAAAAATCGCTTGGTTTTTCTTTAAAAGACTCAATTTCATTTTTTCTTTTCTTTGAAAACTTAATAATGCCAAATTTGGAATTTGTTTTAACTGCACTTATAGTGACTATTTTCTTTTTCTTCTTGTGCAACTTATATGTTTTATTTATATCTATATTTGACAAACCATCTCCATAAGTTAAAAAAAAATCACTATCCTTTTTAAGATACTTTTTAATTCTTTTAATCCTTCCTCCTGTCATTGTATTTAAACCTGTGTTTACAACATTAATTTTACACTTTAGATCGGAGCTTTTGGAAAAAAAATCTTGAATACTTTTTTTTTTATATCCAGCACATATTATAAATTCTTTTAAACCAAAACTTTCGTAATACTTTACAATATGCCATATAATAGGTTTCGAACCAATTTTTACCATAGGTTTTGGTCTGTACTTGCTCTCTTCAGAAATTCTAGAGCCTCGACCTCCAGCCAAAATAACTACTTTCATTTTGTATTGAATATTTAAATTTTAATAAAACGCAGAATTAACATACCAAAAAAAAAAATTAAGTATATATCTAATTTGAATGAACTTTATAATATTCCTAAAATCTATAAAATATTATTTAATTCACAATAGATTTAATCAATTTTTAAAATTTTATTTTTTATATATAATTAAGTCTTTAATAAAATTAAATTTTTCAAAAAAAGTAAAACTATTATGTTTAGGAAATTTTTATACAAGAATTAATCCGTCCTCATTAGAAGAATTAAAATCTTATAATAATAACTTGCATGACATTCATTATATTCAATCCCTCAGGAACTTTATTGATCCTAATACAACTGTTTTTACTGCAAACATAAAGTCAGAAGTTTTATTAAACTTTATTGACAAAACATTAAATAAAAAAAAATTCTATAATTTTAACCCTTATAAAAAAATAAGAATCGGCAAGGTAATTAAAAATAAAACTAAATTTTTAGAAATTCTAAAAAATAATAATAATGAAAATTCAATATTTATAATTGATGGGAATGATAATTTTAATTCAGAGGATCTTGTCCATATTTTTAAATGTTCAACAATATTAACTAAATATAAATTAAAAAATAACATCCCAAAAAAATTCAATATTTTTTTTTATGACGTTTTCGGTAAGGTAAATTTGTCTGAAAAAAATAATATTATTAAATATTATATTTATTCTACAAATGAATTAGTGAAAAATAATAATAACAAAATTGTCAATGGAATATCAGTCCTCAAAGATCTAGATTCTTATCCTTTTGATATTTGTTATGAAAGTGTACTAAAATTTGTTGATGAGTTTCATCTAGGAATCGACATAACATCTTTTAATTATAAATACGAAAAAATTTTAAATAAATTTCTTCAAGAAACTAAATTCAAGAATAAAATTAAAATACATTTTCATGATTTTCAAACAAATACTCTCAAAAATTGTCATGTAAGAGGCAGGTGGATTGCAGATGCTTTCAATTATTTGTCAAATAAATGTCAAAGCAAGTATATTCTCAATATGGGAGCAGATGAATTATTCGATATAAAATTAAATAAAAAATTTTATAAAACATTGAAATATAATCAATATTATGAAGAATATTTTTTTAATTTTCATCATTTTGTATTTAATTTGGATTACATAAGAGATCCAAAATATGCAGCATATAATGAATTTGTTAGAGTATTTAATAGAAAAAGATATGTATCTGTTGATGATGGAATGGGTTTTAGAAAAAATAATAATTTTCGACCAAAATTTAATAAATTGAACCTTGATGTTTATCACATAGGGTATTTAACTTCATTCGATAAGAAAATTAGAAAACACTTTTCGAAAAGGGGATTATTCTCAAATGTATCAAACACTAAAGATTTTAAAAAAAATATGTACCCCATAAAAGTAGATCATGACACGCAAAAATCTTTATTTCTAACAATTCAAAGATATAAATATATGGATAGTTATAGAAAATTAAAAAAATATTTAAAAATAAACAATGAAAAATAAAATTATTATTACTAAGGACGGTACTAAATTTGGTGAAAATAATCTTTCTATGATTTTTAAATGGAGATACTTTTTAATTCAAATAATTAAAACTAATTTTAAAAAATTTTATAAACAAACAGTTTTAGGGCCATTTTGGGCAATTATTAATCCAATTATATTTACAGGAGTTTTCACGATAATTTTTGGTAAAGTGGCAAAACTATCTACTGATGGCACACCCCAATTTTTATTTTATTTTAGTTCTATGGTCATTTGGACATTATTTAGAACATCATTGTCAAAAAACTTAGACGTTTTCTTAAGTGCTTTGCCTATTTTTAAAAATTCATATTTTCCTAGATTGCTTGTACCTCTTGGTAATTTAATCGAGTGTTTTGTTGTTTTTTTAATTCAAGTTTTAATATTAGTTTTTGCAATTTTCTATTACAAGTACTCAATTAATTTTTATAATCAGATTAATGTTATTGATTGTTTTAAGATTTTACTCATTATTATTTATATAACCATTTTATCATTTAGTTGTGGTTTAATATTTTCTTGTCTAAATTCTAAATATCGAGATATCCAATATATTGTAAATTTTGGTATGCAATTTTTATTTTATGGAACACCAATTGTATATTCGATAAGTATAATACCTGATCACTATAAAATATTATTTTTAATTAATCCTTTAGTTTATCCTATCACTTTATTTAAAAGTATAATTATTGGCTCAGCTGTTCCTGACATTCAGTATATTTACTCAAGTATTATTATACTTATTTTAATTATACCCATTTCATTGAAATTTTTTTCTTATGTTGAGAGGCGTTTTGATGACTATGTATAAAGATAAGATATTAGAAATAAAAAATTTATCAAAAGTATATAAATTCGGAACGATTAATTACTCAACATTAATAGATGAAATAAGTGAATTTTTTTCAAATATTTTCAAAAAAAGAAAAAATTATATGACTACAGACATACATAAAAATATATATTTTAATGATAAAGTTGTTAATAAATCTTTCTTTGCTTTAAAAAATATTAATTTAGATGTTTATAAAGGACAAGCTATAGCAATTTTAGGTAAGAATGGATCAGGTAAAACTACTTTATTAAAATGTATTTCAAAAATCTGTTATCCTTCAAATGGAACTATAGAAATAAATGGAAGAGTAGCGCCAATTTTAAATGTGGGTAGTACAATTAACCCAGAGCTGACTGGTTTAGAGAATATTTATTTTATTGGCGCCATGTACGGTATGGAAAAAAATGAAATTGAAAAAAAAATTAGTAAAATTATCGAATTTGCAGAACTTGAAAAGTTTGTTGATACACCCATAAAAAGATATTCAACAGGTATGAATGCAAGATTAGCTTTATCAATAGTTATACACTTGGATATTGATATTTTTTTAGCAGACGAAGTTCTTACTGTTGGAGATAAAAACTTTAAAAAAAAATGTATGGAGAGATTTAAATTTCTTGTTCAAAAAGAAAAAAAATCAATAATATTGGTCTCTCATGAAAAAGAATTAATAGAAATGATATGTACTCACGCAATAGTGATATCAAAAGGAGAAGCCTCAAATCTAATGAGCATTAATGATGCTTATAATTACTATAATGAAGCTAAACCTTAGTTTCTAACTTTATGATATGATCTAATTTTACCATCAACGTCTTGTTTTGACCAAAATCCCTGTTTTTTCGACCAAACTCTCGGGTCCCTAAATTTGTCAGCATGAAAATAAAATTCATCTTTTGACATTTTTACATAATCGCACCATCCATTAAGATCTGATGGTGTCACATGATCATACTTAAGTACAAGTTTTACACCCTCTTCTTTAGAAATATTTTTTAATCTAACTTCATAATTTGCATGATCAGTTCCTCTGCCAAAACCAAATTTTATAAATTTTAAATAATCATGGATTCCATTTTCATGCATATCATCTACGTTTGAAAAAGTTCTGAAAGTTCGATCAAAAGGTTTGCTCACTTCCTGCCATCCATAATTATCTTTAGCAATTTTGAAGTTTATATTACCGTCATAAAAAAAATAATTACTTAAATAAATTCCTCTCACACCAATTTCTCTCAAATTTTTTTCATCAGGATAAATATATGTTTCAAGATCATCTTTGTTTAATTTCTCATTTTCTATATTGAGAAAATCATTCCAGTCGTATCCATGTTGATCATGCTCATATCTATATTTTGCAGTATACTCAACAAAATCATTAATCGAATGCATACCTCCTTGCTCAGTAAAGCCTTGATCTCCCCAAAGAATTAGTGGAACCTTTAATTTAACAGCTACTCTATTTGGATACGTAGTAATTCCCATGTGATTATGCATATTGTTATCACCCATTTTTTTAAGTCCTATACGGTGCATCTTTATAAGAATATCTTCCGGTGGTGAATGTATAATATGATCAAAACCAAAAATCTTTTTCATTTTTTTTAGGTTTGCTTCCCCTTCAGGCAGATATCGTTTTGAATGATAAGTGACTAGAAGAGCGTTAAGTTCATATTTTTTAGCCAAATGAGCCGCAAAGTAACTATCTTTACCTCCACTGACAGGAACTATACAATCATATTTATATTTATTTTTGTATTTATTGATTAGTTCAATAAATAAATTTTCTCTTTCTTTCCAATCTACTTTGGTTTTTTTATTTGAATATAAACAACCAGTACAAATGCCGTCTTTATTAAAGGAAATAGGAATAGGATTTATTTCTTGAAATAAACAAGTTTTGCAAAATTTCATTGTTTGTATTAATAACATATATTTTTTTTATTTAAAGAATTATGAAAATCGGAATTATAAATACACATACATCAAATATTAAATCAGTAATAAATGCAGTAAATTTTTTAGGATTTAAAAATTTTAAACTTATAACTGAGAATACAAATCAAGAATTTACTCACATAATTATGCCAGGAAATGGAAACTATAAATCAAATATGGATATTGTGATAAAAAATAAACTTGATACTTTAATTAACAATCATTTTGAAAAAAATAAATTTTTCTTAGGGATCTGTGTGGGAATGCAAATTTTGTCAACTTATGGTTTTGAAACCAAAAAGGAAAAAGGACTTAATATTATTAATGGAGAAGTTGTAAGAATTCCTGTCAAAAAGAAAAGATTACCTCACATAGGATGGAATGATTTAAAAATTGTTAAAAATGATGAAATAACAAAAAATATTGATAATATGAGTAGCTTCTATTTTTTGCACAGCTATTATTTTGACCTAAAAAAAAAAATGAAAATTTAATTGGATCCGTTTTTTACGAAAAAGATTTACCCGTTTTTATTAAAAAAAATAACTTTTATGGAGTTCAGTTTCATCCTGAAAAAAGCCAACACAAAGGTTTACGTTTGCTAAACACTTTTTTAAAATTAAAATGAAAATAAGATTAATTCCAATTCTTTTTTTCAAAAATGGTAATTTAATAAGAAGTGAAAATTTTGATCTTCATCAAATTCTTGGAGATTCTGTAACTCAGGTAAAAAGATATAATAGTTGGGATGTTGATGAAATAATTTATATTAATATATCTAAAGATAAAAACTTTGAGCTAAAAAATAAATCTTTTTCTAATAAAGGAAGCTTTCAAGATGTTATGAATTTTGCATCAAAAGAGTGTTTTTCACCACTTGTATTTGGTGGTGGTATTAACTCGTTGGAAGATGCAAAAAAATATTTTCAAAATGGAGCAGATAAAATTTCTATTAACTCAATATTATTTGATAATATTGATATGCTTAATAGTTTTTCCAATGTTTTTGGAAGTCAATCTATTATTGCATCTATAGATATAAAATTAGTTAATAATGTATATAAAATTTATTCGGCCAAATATGACATGACTTACGACTATAATTTAATTTCTTTTATAAAAGATGTAGAAAAAAGAGGCGCAGGAGAAATATTATTAAATTCTGTTGATAGAGATGGTAGTGGAGAAGGGTACGATCATAAATTAATTAAAACTGTTAATGATGCAATTAAAATTCCATTAATACCTTGTGGAGGCGTTGGAAGGTTTGAGCATTTTGCTGATATATTAGATCAAATAGACTTGTCTGCATTGGCCGCAGGTAATATATTTAATTTTACCGAGAGAAGTTATGAGAAAATAAAAAAATTTTTGAAAGAAAAAAAATATAATTTCAGATAATTATGGATTTTAAAGAAGAGGAAATTAGACCAAAAAAACTGATTGATCAGTCAAAAAAATACTTTAATTACGACGTAAATTTTTTAAAAAAGAATACTAAATATTTTTATCATTCAAATTGTCCTGCTTGTAATTCAAAAAATAAAAAATTCTTATTTAAAAAAAATTCTTTTAAATATTATAACTGTACTAAATGTGAAACAATATACATCAATCCAAGACCAAGTGAAAAACTTCTAGAGAAATTTTATAAAAATTCAAAATTATACGAATATTGGAATAATTATATTTTTCCTGCCAGTGATAAGGTGAGAAAAAATAAAGTTTTTAAACCTCGTGTAAATGAAATAATTAAATTATGCAAAAAATATAATATTAAAAATAATTCAATAATGGACATAGGAGCGGGTTTTGGTACTTTTTGTCAAGCAATGTTGGAGAGAAAATATTTTAAGAATGTTTATGCTTTAGAGCCCAATAAATCAGGCGCAAAAAGATGTATGGAAAAGAATATTAAAACTTTCGATACAACATTGAATAAATTAGAACCAAAACTTCTAAGTAAAATAAATGTTTTTACATCTTTCGAAGTGATTGAGCATACCTCTAAACCATATAAATTCTTAAAAGATATTTCTAAATATTTGAAAAAAAACTCACTTTTAATTTTTACTTGTCCTAACGGTCAAGGCTTTGATTTAAATATTTTAGGAAAAAAAGCTGATACATTTGATCACGAACACGTAACATATTTAAACCCCTTCTCAGCAAAAATATTGACAGAAAAATGTGGATTTGATGTTATGGAAATTCTTACGCCTGGCAACATGGATTTAGATATTATTTTTAATAAATATAGATACAAAAAATTTTCGACTAAAAATCGTTTCATCTTACAATTGATGAAGAATAGTAATTTAAGAGAAAATTTACAAAAATTTTTAAAAGAGAATAATTTATCAAGTCATATGTGGGTTGTTGCCAAAAAAAGATGAGTAAAAGTATTTTATTTCTAGCTCATGAGAATGAAGTTGATCATATATTATACCTTGCATCCAAGTTTTCAGAACAAGGTCACAAAGTTGATTTCTTTGTATGTGATTTTTTTTCTTTTTATGCTGGAGATGAGTATGTTTTGAAAAAAATTAGCGAAGCTAACATAAATATTGAAAATATTTTTAATATAAAAGATGATTTAGAAACGATGTTAAATTTTAATGATTCAAAAAATATAGAAATAGACTGGAAATTTTTGAGAAGTTTTGAAGAAAAATTATCTTATCCTTTTATTATAAAAAATATGTTTAATGATTTTACTTTTAATGAAGTCTATTCACCTCGTGATTATTATTTTCTACCTAAAAACAAAGATTTAATTTTCAAGTTAGTAGAATTATTATGTAAAAAAATTGATAGTTTGAAAGTTGAAAATTATGACATAGTTTATTCTGCATCAACAACAAATTTCTGCAGAAATATAATTGCTGATTTAGCTGAAAATAAAAAAATACCAGTTATTTCAATAATTGAGCGATTTTATAATACAGCATTTATTCAAGACACTTATTTTAAAAAGTTACCTAAATATTTTAAAGAAAACTTTGATAATCAAGAATTAACTATAAATTTCTTGAAAAATTTCACTAAAGATAAACCTTCAATTAGAGATAATCCAAAGTACCTTTTTAAAGACTTTATGAAAAATTTAATATTATTAATGAAACAAAATTATCGATTAGATAGATGGATTAGACTCGATTATAATTTGAAAAAAAAAAATAAATCTGGAAATTTTTTTTTAAAATCGTTTTTCTACGTAAAATATACAATTTTTCGTGACTGTTTTAGAAATTATAAAATATATAAATTATGTAATGAAAATATTCAATATAAATTAGATAATTTACCAAAGACAAAGTATATTTATTTTCCAATGCATTTAGTTCCAGAGTCAGGTGTGATGAATCACAAAAAATTTATGGACGAACTTTTTCATATTCAAATATTATCTAAAGTATTACCTATAGACTATAAAATTGTAGTTAAACCAAATCCTTATGCTTTTCAAAATTACATGAATCAATTTCCTTTTGAGAGATATTATAAAATTAGTAGGATACCCAATGTAATTATGGTTGGCCCAGATGTAGAAAGTCATTTTTTGATAAAACATTCAAAAGCTGTAGTAACTGTTTCAGGATCGTCGTCACTTGAAGCACTTTTTTTTAATAAACCTGGCTTCCTATTTTCAGAAACAGAATTTTCATCTGTAGATGGAATAAATTTATTTGATGAAAATACATTTATGCAAATTATTGAAAGTTGGGATGAAATTTCATTCGATCGAAAAAGTCTTTATAACTTTATATCTAATATACTGTATTTTGGTTTCAATGAAGTTTCTGAAAATATAATTTTTTGCTCTACAAAAAAAATAAAAGAAGATGATAAATTGAAAATAATTTATGATAAAATATTGAATTTACTTAACGATAATTATTTAAATTAAATGAGCATTTCATTAATTAATAAAAAAATATTAGTTACAGGAGCAAATGGTATGGTTGGCACTGCATTAGTAAAAAAATTGATTAAGATTAAATGTAAAATTTTAAAGCCTAACAGACGTGAATTAAATTTATTAAATAATTCAGAAGTAACTAATTACATAAAAAAAAATAAACCGGATATAATATTTATGATTGCTGCAAAAGTTGGAGGAATATTTGCTAATAATGAATATCCTGCAAATTACATATACGAGAACTTGCAAATACAAAATAATATTATTCATGCAGCTAAATCTTACTTTGTAAAAAAGATTATATTTATAGGCTCATCTTGCATTTATCCAAAAAAATGCAGACAGCCTATTAAAGAGAACTACCTTTTGACTGGTAAATTAGAGGAGACAAATCAATGGTATGCTGTTGCTAAAATTGCTGGAATCAAGATGATTCAAGCATATAGAAAGCAGTACAATTGTGATTTTATATCGGTAATGCCTTGTAATATGTATGGACCAAATGATAATTACGATTTAAAAAACAGCCATGTGATGGCAGCATTAATAAAAAAATTTGTATTTGCAAAAGTTAATGGATCTAAGAAAGTCGAGGTATGGGGCTCAGGCAAGCCAAAGAGAGAATTTATGCATGTAGACGATTTCTCCTTAGCTTTAATAAAACTTGCAAAAAGTTACAGTTCATATGAACCTATAAATGTTGGTAGTGGACAAGAAATTACAATAACAAACTTAGCAAAATTGATTAAAAAAAAGTTAAATTATAATGGAAAAATTATATATAATAGAAAATATCCAGATGGTACTCCTAGAAAAATACTAAACAATAAAAAAATATCAAACTTAGGATGGAAACCAAAAATAAAACTTAAAGATGGAATAGATGATGCGATCAAAGATTTCAAAAAAAATTACTTATGAAAATTTCAGTATTGCTTCCTATAAGTAATGATGCACAACAATCGTTCAAAGCTATAAATTCTATTTTAATACAATCTTACAGAAATTTTGAAATTTTAGTATGTCTAAATGGTAATAGCCAAAAATTTGAAAAAAAATTAAAAAGTAATTTTAAAAAAATAAAAAAAATAAAATTTTTTAAAATTAAAGAAAAAAATATTGTTCCTGCTTTAAATAAATTAATTTCTGAAGCTAATGGAGATTATTGTGCTAGAATTGATGCAGATGATATTGCAAAAAAAAATCGATTTAGTAAGCAAGTTGAATTAATAAAAAAAAACAAACTCGACTTTCTATCTACTAATTGTCATGTTTTGGGTAAAAAAAACATGCTCTTATATAACCATAAAACGATATTTAAAAAATTTTTATATACAAATCCAATTGTACATCCAACTATTATTGTAAAGACAAGCTTATTAAAAAAATTTCATTATAAAATGATCCCTTACGCAGAAGATTACGAGTTGTATTTAAGGTTATGGTTAAATGGGTTAAAATTTAACAATTTAAATGATAACCTTATAATTTATACATTAAACATAAAAAACATAAAAAATAAAAAAAGAGCGTTTTTTTTATTGTTATCAACTTTAGTAATTTCAAAAAGTTTTAGAAGCAGAAATGAGGTTAATGAAAATTTTTTTAAAAAAATTAAATATCAAAAAAAATTTGGAAAATCATATGATGAATATGTTGATAAATACCTACTATCAGAGAGTATATTTAAATATTTAACAATTTTTAATCTTATTTTATTTGGCAACTTTCTTATAAAGAAAAATATTTTAAATAAAATTTACTTTTTTAATAATAATTTTAAGTTTAATTCAAATAGAAAAATCACAAGCACGTTCAAAAAAAAAATAAAAAAACCTTTGGTATCTTTTGTAATTCCAACATATAATTCTCATAATACAATTTACGAAACAATAAAAAGTATTAAATCGCAAACTTATAAAAACTATGAGATAATTGTTGTAGACAATAGCTTTGATAACAAAACTGTAAATATAATAAATAAATACTTTAAAAACATAAAAGTAGTAAGAGTAAAGAATAAAATTTTACCTGCTGAAGCTAGAAATATTGGAGTTAAATATTCTAATAAAAATTCAAAATTTATAAGTTTTTGTGACAGTGATGATGTTATTAAACCAGAAAAAACTGAAACTCAAATTGATATAATGTTAGAGGAGGATTTAAATGCATCTTGCACTAATGTTGATTTTTACGATCAGCTTACTGGAAAAATGAAAAAAAATTTTTTCATGATACCATATAATTTTATAGATTTTGAAATTTTATCTTTTAAAAATTTAATAGCTACGAGCTCAGTAATATTAACAAAAAAAATTTTTAATTCTGTAAATGGATTTTCTGAATCTAAGTATTTTTATTCGTTTGAAGATTATTTTTTATGGTTGAAAGTCACTAATAAGTGTAAATTTAGGTTTATTGATCAAAATTTAACAATTTACAGAGATGACAGAAAAAATTCAGCAAGTTCAAATTCTAAACATATAATTGAACAGAGGATTAGATTAATCCTATTTTACTTATCAAAATTTGAATTTCATAATTTAAAAAATTTAATACTTGGAAACTTTTTATTAGTAAAAAGTTGGTTTTTAAGAAAATTTTTAAAAAGGAATAGAAGTGAATATTTTGATTTGTTGTGAATTTTTTCATCCCTCTATAGGAGGAGTTGAAAAAGTAACTTTGGAGTTGGCAAAGAATTTTATTTTAAAAGGTAACCGAGTGACTGTAGCAACTTCTAGATTTAATAATTTACTACCAAAATTTCAAAAATTTAAAAAAATTCAAGTAATAAGATTTAAAATTCATGGAAACTATAAAAGAGGAATATTTGGAGAAAGAGATAAATATCAAGAATTTCTAAAAAAAAAAAAATTTGATATAATATTATTTTATGCAGCTCAACAATGGACTTTTGATTTGGCCCTTCCAATATTAAATGAAATAAATTCAAAATTATATTTGGCTACTTGTGGCTTTTCTGGCTTGAAGAAAACTGGCTATAGCAAATACTATAAATTACTTATTGATAAAAATAAAAATATAAAAAAAAATATAGTACATTCAAAAAATTATATAGATATCGATTTTTTAAAAAAAAATAATATTAAAAATAATTTATTGATCCCTAATGCAGCAGATGATGATTTTAAAAAAAAAAACATAACGATTTTTTCAAATTTTTCAAAATTAAAAAGGCTAATAAAAATATTCTCAATGTATCCAATTACAAATTTAATAAAGGTCAAGATTTATCCATCTTTATTTTTTTCTTTTTGAATTATAGAAAAAAAATTAATCTGATTTTTATTGGTGAAAGTTTTAAATCTAAAATTTATTATAATTATCTTCAATTATTAAAGTTAATTACCGAATTTTGTTTTAAAAATAAAAAAATATATTTTTTAGAGAAACTGAAAAGGAATCAGGTAGTATCTGCCTACTTCAATCATGATTTATTTTTATTTACATCAAGACTTGAATGTTCACCTTTAGTTTTATTTGAAGCTGCTGCATCTGGATTACCTTTTATTTCATTAAACTCAGGAAATTCTGATGAAATATCAAAATGGACTAAAGCTGGAGTTTCTTTAAACAATATCTTTGAAGCAACAAAAAAGCTTAGTTTTTTTCTAAAAAATCCCAAATATTATTTAAAATTCACTAAAAATGGTAAGAAAAATTTTAATAATAAATTTAATTGGAAAAATATCTCTAATATGTATTTAAAAGCTTTCAAAGCAAGCAAATCATAAAAAATATGTACATAAATCTAAACAAAATAATAGATGATTATAAAATCAAAATTAAAGGTGTTATACATGTTGGAGCCCACAAGGGAGAAGAAATATTTTCATATTATAAAAATAATATCAAAGATATAATATTAATAGAGGCAAATAAAAAATTACATAAAAATTTAAAATTTAAAAAATTTTTTTATAATACTTTCTTAAAAATGAATATTAATCTTGAGATATTTGCAGCATATAGTTCAGATGATAAATTTCTAAATTTTAATATTATGAATAACTCACAAAGTAGTTCTATTTTAAATTTAAAAACTCATAAAGATTTATATCCGTCAATACAAATTAAAGAAAAAAGCAAAGTTCAGACAAAAACATTAGACTCTTTATTTGAAAATAAATTTGATATTAAAAATTATAATTTTATAAATATGGATATTCAAGGATCTGAACTTGAAGCTTTAAAAGGAAGTACAAATATTTTAAATAAAATTGACGCAATCTATACCGAAATCAATTTTGATGAGTTATATGTTAACTGTGCTCGCGCAGATCAAATAGATAATTTTTTATCTAATTTTAATTTTGAAAGAGTTTTGACTAAAACTCCGGAACACCATACCTGGGGAGATGCTCTTTATATAAAAAAATAATGAACTAAATAATCTATAGTTTTTTGATTAAAAGTGTAATATTTAATAAAAGTGAAAAAAAAAATTGCATTAATCACTGGCATCACAGGACAAGACGGTTCTTTGCTTGCCAAATTTCTTTTAAAAAAAAATTATATAGTCCACGGTATTAAAAGAAGATCTTCATCTTTCAATACTCAAAGAATTGATGATATTTATCAAGATTTACATAAACCCAATGTTAAATTATTTTTACATTATGGTGATTTAACGGATTTTCCATCTATCTTAAATATAATTAATAAAATTAAACCTGATGAGATTTATAATCTAGCTGCTCAATCTCATGTAAAAGTAAGTTTTGAAACACCAGAATACACTGCAAATGCAGATGCTTTGGGAGCTTTAAGAATTTTAGAAGCAATAAGGATATTAAAATTAAAAAAAAAAATAAAATTTTACCAAGCCTCAACTTCCGAAATGTATGGAACTTATCCTCCACCTCAAAATGAGAATACTCCAATGCATCCAGCGAGCCCATATGGCGCTGCAAAACTTTATGCTCACTGGATAACAAAAAATTATAGAAAATCATACAATATATTTGCTGCAACAGGAATTTTGTTTAATCATGAAGGTCCATCTAGAGGAGAAACATTTGTCAGCAGAAAAATAACAATGGCGATTGCAAATATTATTAAAAATAAACAAAAGATTTTATACTTAGGAAATCTAGATGCTTATAGGGATTGGGGAGATGCACGAGATTATGTAAAAGCTATGTGGAAAATATTACAATATAAAAATCCAGACGACTTCGTAATTGCAACAGGAAAAAGCCATAGTGTTAGAAAGTTTGTTGAAATAGCGTTTTCTTTGGTAGGTATTAAAATACACTGGAAGGGAAAAGGTTTGAAAGAAATAGGATATGAAAAAAAAACAAACAAAACATTTATTAAAATAGATAAAAAATATTTTAGGCCACAAGAAGTAGATAATTTAAGAGGTAATTTCAATAAAGCAAAAAAATTATTAAAATGGAAACCCGAAATAAAATTCAAACATATGATTAAAGAAATGATTGAGAGGGATCTAAAAAATTAATTTCTTTCTTGATATGTTCTCAAATATATAAAGTTTAGTTAATGCAAATATAACTGACAAAATAAATAAATATTTTATATTTAAAATTAACATTATAACTACAACAGTAAAATTTATTATATTATATGTTAATGATATTAAAAAAATCTTAGAGTGATTTTTTTTAATCGAATTTAGTGCTCTTAAAAAAAAGTAATCAAATAATCTTTCCCATGGATACTTACCATTTTTCATTTTCTTAATAATAGTAATTGTTACATCAAAAAATGGATAAGAAATTAGAGAAATCGCAATAAACCAGTAATCACTAAATATTAGGTCTAATAAAATATATCCAACAATGTAACCAATGGTTATGCTCCCGCTGTCACCACAAAACACTCTCGCTGTTGGAAAGTTAAAATACAAATAAATAAGTAAAATAATTGAAGTAAATAAAATTATTAAAAATTTAAAATTGTAAATTTGATTGCCATCAATATATAAAGTTAACAAGTATCCAATTAAAATAAATAATGAATTTATAGTAAGATATCCATTAGATCCGTCTAAAAAATTAAACATATTTATTATATAAACCCAAAGAAATACTATTATAATAAAAGTAAGCTTTTCTGGCATTAGGTAATAAATATCAAAAGTAAACAATGGTACGCTGAGCATGACCATAACAATGTGAGAAAAAAATCTGTAAATAGGATGAATATTTTTTACATCATCAAAAAAACTAATAACACCTAGAATTAAAATAGAAAAACAAAATAAATAATGCCTGTTAGGAAAATTTATATCTAAAATTTGATAAAATGAAATTATTATCAAAAATAAATATATAAATATTATTAATCCTACAAATATAATTCCAATACCGGTTGGTATCTTTATTTTATGATTTGATAATTTATTAGGAAAATCGATTATGTTTAGTTTTTCTGCTATTCTAAGATAAAATTTAAATAAAAAAAAACATAAAATAAAGAAACAGATGGAAAAAATTATAATAGGCATTTTACTTTACTCATTAAAATTTTTTCATTTTGAAAATTATTATAAGTTAATTTTGTAAAATTTGAATTATGATATAAATATATATCTCTATCTTTTAAGCTAAATTCATAAAATGTTGTTTTCACTTTATCCGCATATTTTCTGTTTCTAGAAGTAATAAAGCCTGTAATTGAATTATTTTCGATATTTATTATCCTTGAACATTTTCTGTCATAAAATATTCTTTTAGCAAGTACATTTTTATTTGTAACGTAATTTACCGCAAAGTATAAATCCTCAACTTCTTCTGAAAAAATTACTTCATCATTATAGTTCTCTTTTAAATGTGTGGGAGTAATCATTAAATAAATCGGTTGATATCTATTTTCAGTATTTTCATTTTTTTTTTTTATTATAAAAATTAGATACTTTTTCTAATAATTCGTCTCTTTTATCCTCAGCATTTACATGATTAATTTGTTGAACTAAGAAAGAATTAAAATTTAATATTAAAAAAAGAGATATAAATAATAATTTAATATTATTATAAATTTTATTTTTAAAATTTAAATTATTTATAAATCCTAAAAAAATACAAAAACAAATAAATAAACCTACTAAACCTCTATTATAGTAACCATTGACTTGTGGAACAGAGGTAACGATTAAATAAACAAAAAAAACAGAAATTGTTGAGGATAAAATTGTCAAAAATAATGTATTACTTATTTTTTTTGACAATTTATTATGTTTTTCTTCTAAACTTATATTTAGAAAAATTATCCAAAAAAAAGCTAATAGAACAAAAATACTATACATATTAAATTTAACAAACATGATTGATTTGATTAACAAATTTGGAATATCATAAACTATTAAGATTATTGGTTTGAAAAAATATTTTTTTATATTTTTAAAAAAGTCTTCCTCGAAAATTAATTGATTATTATCAAACCAAAATCCATACTTTAATGAAGCTGAATAACCTGTAATTTTTGATAAAATCATTTGAAATATGATAATTCCAACAACTATAAATACAAAAAAAAGTAATAATTTAGAAATATTTTTAATTAAATAATTTTGATTTTTTGTTGACAAAAAAAAAATATTAAAAAATAATAAAACTACTGATACTTCGTAAGTGAGTACTGAAATTATAAAAAATAAGAATGAAACCTTTTTTTTCTGTTTTTCTGCAAAAAAAATTGAAATAGACCAAAAAAAAATAGATAGAACTCCAAGTGTCTGGGTTACTGGTGAAAAAATCATAGTCGAGGCAAATGACGGAAAAAGTAATAGAATAAGGATTATATTTCTACTTTTTTTACTTAAATAGTTTTTGAATGAATTACAAATTATTATAGATGAAACCAACCACAAAGTTGAATTTATAAATATATACAAAAAATCTAATTTATTTAACTCAGTTAAAAACGTTAGATAAAAACCTCCTACTGGTCTTGTTAAAAATGTTTTAAAAACTAAATCATTAAATTTATCTTTAAAACTTAATTCAGATAAATAACCAACCGTTAGAGACCAATCATCATAAAAAATACCACCGTTAATAATATGGTTTAAAGAGAAACAAAAATAAAAAATTATTACTGTGAATATAAAATATTCTTTTTTAACAACATTTAACATATAAATTGTTTTTCTTTAAATTATTTACTAATAGCTATATAAATTAATAACTTCTTGTAATAATATAATCTCAGAATGAAAGCAATAATTTTAGGTGCGGGCATATCTGGTGTTGCATTAGCACATTTTCTCCAAAAAAATAAAAAAATTAAACAAATTTTAATCATAGAAAAGAATAAAGATCCTGGAGGTTTATTAAGATCTTTTACATATAAAAAAATTGCTTATGATGTTGGTCCACATATAATTTTTTCAAAACATAAAGAAATTTTAAATAAAAATATAGAAATGTTGAAAGATAATGTATCAACACTAAAAAGATCCAATAAAATAATATTTAAAAATAGATATATTAAATATCCATTCGAAAATGAGCTATCCAAACTGCCAAAAAATGATTTGAAATATTGTCTTGATACTTTTTTAAACAATCCATTCGAAAATTTTAATCATGCTAATATGCTTCAATTTTTTTATAAAATTTTTGGTGAGGGAATAACCAGAACATATTTGGAACCTTATAATAGAAAAATTTGGAAATTTGATCCTACTTTTATGGATACTCAAATGGTAGAAAGAATTCCAAAACCTCCCAAAAAAGATATTATTAATAGTGCTAAAGGAAAAAAAACAGAGGGATATAAACATCAATTATATTTTCAATATCCAAAATTTAAAGGTATCCAAGCTTTATTTGATGCTTATTTTAATTCATTAAATTTCAAAAATAAAACTTTATTAAATCATAAAGTAAAATCTATAAAAAAAATAAAAAACAAATTTGTAGTAAGAACAAACAAAAAAACTATAATTTCTGATCATCTTTTTTCAACAATACCGTTAAATGAATTTTGTAATTTGTATACTGGAACACCAAAACATATTTTATCGAGATCTAACGATTTAAAATATAATTCAATTATAATTACATTAATAAATGTAAAAGGTAATGTTGGTGGAAATAATTTTGCCTTTATGGTTCCTGATAAAGATATAATATTTCATAGACTGTCAAAGCTCGATTTTCTAGGAGAAAATTACTCAAAAAAAAATTCTACATCATTTTTAGTTGAAATTACATTTAGAGAAGGAGATCAAATTAGCAAATTAAAAAATAAAATGATAGTTAATAAAATTTTCGAAGGTTTGAAAAAACTTAATTTCTGCAATAATAAAAATGATATAAATTTTTATCAAATAAAAAAATTTAAGTATGCCTATGTTATTTACGATTTAAATCATAGATCAAATGTTGATGAAATTTTAAAATTTTATAAAAAAAAAAATATCATTCATGCTGGAAGATGTGGTTCTTGGGAATATTTAAATTCTGATCAAGTAATACATCAAGCCGAAAGTCTTATTAGAAAATTTAATGAAAAAAAATAAAATTTCATTGATAACAGGTGTGGCTGGAACTATAGGGTCAAATTTAGCAAGATCATTAATAAAAAATAATCACACTGTATATGGAATTGACGATTTTAGTTTGGGTAAAAAGAAAAATATAAAAGAATTATCTAAATTTAAAAATTTCAAAATTATTAAGTGTGATGTATCGAATTTTAGCCAATTAAAAAAAAAAATTAAACTAAAATATAAAATTGACTATTTATGGTTATTAGCTGCAAATTCCGATATTAAATCTGGAGTTAAAAACAAATCGGTAGATTTAATAAAAACATTTATGACAACTAAGGTATCAATAGATTATTTTTTACCCTATTTGTCTAAAAATTCAAAAACCATTTTTTCGTCAAGTTCAGCCGTCTATGGAAATTTAAAAAAAAAAATTGATGAAAATATGATTTTATATAATCCTATTTCAAGTTATGGTGAATGTAAGTTATTATCTGAACTTTATTTAAAGAATATTTTAAAAATAAATAAAGCTAAATATCTTATAATTCGTTTCCCCAATGTAGTAGGACCACCTTTGACTCACGGAGTAATATTTGATTTTTGTAAAAAAATTTTATTTGAGAAAAACCTTAAAGTTTTGGGGAATGGAAGTCAGCAAAAACCTTACGTTTACGTTCAAGAGTTAGTTGCATGCATGATATTTTTAGCAAATAAAAAGACAGAATTTGATACATATTTGTGTGGACCAAATGATATTGGAGTAAATGTAAAAAAAATTGCAAATTTAGTAAAAAAAATTTTCAAATCAGAAAAAAAAATTTTATATGGAAAACAAAATTTTGGTTGGGAAGGAGATGTTCCTTTTTACCAGTATAAAGTTTCAAGGCTTAACAAAGAGGGTTTTAGATTTGAAAAATCATCTTTAATGGCAGTAGAAGAGGCTATCAAAAAAAATAGTGAAGCTTTAGCAAATGAAAAATACTGATGTAATTATTATATCAGGTGGCGAGGGCACTAGATTTAAAAAAATACAGTCTAAACCCAAAATAATTACAAAATTAAATGGAAAAAAAATAATAAATATTATTTTCAACAATTTAAATAAATTTAATATCAGAAATATTCATATCCTTTGCGGAAAAAATGAAAAATTAATTAGAAATTCAATAAATAAAAAAAAAATATTTTTTTTTACAAAGAAAAAAAACTTCTTGGTACAGCTGGAAGTTTGTCCATTATAAATAGAGATAAACTTAGTAAAGATGTATTAATAATTTTTGGGGATTTGCTTTTTGATATTGACTTTCAAAAATTTTATAATTTTCATAAAAAATTAAATAGTGATTTGACAATTTTTTCCCATCCTAGTGATCATCTTTACGATAGTGATATATTGGACGTTAATGAAAATAATCAAATAAAAAATATTTTCTTCAAACCCCATCGTTCAAATTTAATTACTAATAATATAACAATGGCAGGAGTCTTTATTATCAAAAAAAATTTTTTGAATGAGATCCCAAAAAATAGGAATAATGATTTTAGTAAATATTTACTGAAAAAACTTCTTAAAAAGGGAAAAAAATTAATTTGTTATAATTCGAGAGAATACTGTAAAGATTTTGGAACTCCTGAAAGATTTGTAAAAGTAAAAAAAGATTATAAAAATAAAATACATAAATTCAGGTCTATTAAACATCGAATGCCAGCAATATTTTTAGATAGGGATGGTGTTATTAATAAAGATCAAGGGCCTTATACTTATTCTAATCCATTTTCTTTTAAAAAAAATGCTATTAAAGCTTTATTAAAATTAAGAAAAAGTAGATATTTGATATTTTTGATTACAAATCAACCAAGTGTTGCAAAAGGATTCATAAGTTATGACTATCTAATACAGTCTTTTAAAAAGTACGAACTATATCTTTCAAAAAAAGGGTTCTACTTTGATAAAATATATTTTTGTCCTCATCATCCAAAAAAAGGTTTTCAGGGAGAAAACTTGTTATATAAAAAAAGTTGCAGTTGTAGAAAACCTAAACCTGGATTAATATTTAAAGCCAATAAAGAATTTAATTTAGACTTAAAAAAATCTTATTTTATTGGAGATACCGCTAATGATTATTCTGCAGCTTTAAATGCAAAAGTAAAACCCATAATTTTAAATAAAAATTTTAAGAATAAAAAAAATTGTAAATATACTCGTAGTATTTTAGAAGCAGTTAATTATATACTAAATAAATGATAGTTTCAAAAACTCCTTTGAGAATAAGTTTTGTTGGTGGTGGTACAGATAATTTAATTCAACATAATTTTGATGGAAATGTGATTTCCACAACAATCGATAAATTTATTTATGTAGGATTAAATAAAAAATTTGATGATACTATTAGATTTTCTTATTCTAAAACAGAAAACGTAAAAAATATTAATTTTATCCAACATCAAATGCTAAGAGAAACATTTAAATATTTTAATATTTTAAAAGGTTTAGAAATTATATCTGTTGCCGACATACCATCTTTTGGTTCTGGACTAGGTTCATCAAGTTCTTTTTTAGTAGGAGTGATAAATTTGATTAATCATTACAAAAAATTAGGATTAACAAAACATGACATTGCAAAAATTGCATGCAGAATTGAAATCAATATCTTAAAAAAACCTATTGGTATGCAAGATCAATATAATGCAGTTTATGGCGGTCTTAAATGGTATAAGTTTTATAAAAAGAAACATGTTAAAGTAATCAATATTAATATTAGTAAGCAAAGATTAAAAAACTTTCATCAAAAGTTATTTTTAGTTTATACCAACCAAGTTAGGAAATCAGAAAAAATTTTATCAAAAGTAAAAAAAAAAACAAACCTAAATTCATTATTTGAAATTTCACAATTAGCGAGAGAATTTAAAAAAGAATTAGTTAGTGGAGATCTTAATATGCTTGGAAAATTATTACATCAAAATTGGTTAATAAAGAAAACTTTATCTAAAAATACAACTAACAATAAAATTGAAAAGCTTTATGATTATGGAATAAATTCGGGTGCAATTGGAGGAAAATTATTAGGAGCAGGAGGTGGAGGCTTTATATTATTTTTTGTTGATAAAAAAAATCAAAAAAAATTTAAAAATAGATTCCCTGATAAGCAAATATTAGATTTTAATTTTTATGAAAAGGGAAGTGAATTAATTGAGTTATAGATTATGAGTATATTAATAACTGGTGGTTGTGGTTATATTGGAAGTCAATTAAGCTATATATTGTCAGATAATAATCTAAAACATACTGTTGTAGATAATCTTTCAACTGGATATGTAAAATTGAAAAATCCCAAATCGTCATTTATCAAAACAGATATATCTAACAAAAAAATAATTTCTCAAATATTAAAAAAAAAAAAAATTAATTGTGTTATGCATCTTGCTGCATCAATTTTAGTTCCCGAGTCAATGGAGCAGCCAGAAAAATATTATAATAATAATGTAATTAATTTGATAAAGTTTTTAGATACTTGTGTAGAGTCTGGTATCAAATATTTTATATTTTCATCAACTTGTGCTGTTTATGGAGATATTAAAAAAAATAAAATACGAGAAAACGATAAGAAATCCCCAACAAGTATATATGGAAAAACTAAATTAATTGGAGAAAATATAATTAAATATTATGCTAAAAAGTATAAATTTAATTTTGTAATATTAAGATATTTTAATGTAATAGGATCTGATTCAAAATTAAGAACTGGATCAATAAAAAATACGGGTCATTTATTTGGAAATATAATTGACTCTTTATTAACAAACAAAATGACTTTCAATCTTTATGGATATAACTATCCAACAAGAGATGGATCAGCAATTAGAGACTATATTGATGTAGAAGATATTTGCAAAATACACCTTGAGGCTTATAAAAAGATAAAGAAAGAGAAAAAGTCATATGAATTTAATTGTGGTGTTGGAAATGGACACTCGGTACTAAAAATATTAAAAACTTTTGAAAAAGTAGTAGATAAAAAATTTAATATAAAGAAGAAACCTCCAAGGCCAGGAGACAACACAAAACTAATTTGTGATACTAGCTTTATAAGCAAAGTGCTCAAAATTAATCTAGAGAATGATCTTATTAACAGCATAAATAATGCTATTAATTGGAAAAAACAAATAGAGAATAAGTGATATTTATTGAAAAACAAGGGAGGTTTGGAAACTTTTTATTTCAATATTTTTTTGCAAAATATCTACAGAAATTAACAAATAAAAGAATTGTCACTTTCACAAAAAATGAAAATATTTACAAATTTAATTCAAAAAAAAATATAGATAACATAATAGATGGATATTTTGCTTTACCGAAATTTTCTTATTTCTTAAACTTTTGGAAAAAAAAAAGTTATTACATCAACGATGAAAATTTTCAAAAAGTTCTAAAAGATGAAAAATTACAAAATCATTCAATATATTATTTAAATGGATTTTTCCATGATATTGATTTCATAAATAATAATATTGAAATTCTATCAAATTTTATCAATGAAAATAAATTTTCAAGTAAAAATCAATTTATAGACACTGATCTTACAATACATATTAGGCATATACATAATGAGCTTGGAACAATAGATAATCATATTGATTACAAGTCTCAGCCAGATTTGGAATTTTATATTGATATAATAAATGACCTTAAACCAAGAAGAATAAAACTTATTTGTTCAAAAAAAACAAATAAGATCATATCACAATTAAAAAATCTATATAAAAATAAAATCTTGATAGAATGTAAAGACGATATTAATGATTTTTTTAATATTGTTTACTCCAAAAATTTAATTATTTCAAACAGCACATTCTCATTGTGGGGTAGTCTTTTATCTAATTCAAAAAATATTTATATTCCAAATATAGGTGTACTACGAAAAATACTTAACAAAAAAAAACTAAATATATCAAGCAACATAATATATATATAAATAAATTGGATTAGTTGAAATAATGAAAATTTTATATTGTGGTTTAAAATACGATTACGGACAAACTGAACTCGGATACTCTTTTGAACATCTTAATTTTTATAATACTCTTAAGAGAATGCCATCAATAAAAAAACTTGATTATATAAGTTTAGATGAAACAATCCATTCCAATAGCAAAGATTATTTGAATGAAAAAATTTTGAACTATACTAAGAAGAATGGTTATGATTTAATTTTTTTTTTTTTATTTAAGGATGAAATTTATAAATCTACTTTAAGTATTATTAAAAATGAATTGAGTACCCCAACAGTTGCATGGATGGCTGATGATCACTGGAGATTTGATACATACAGCAAATATTGGGCAAAATATTTTTCATTAATCATTACAACCGATCACGAAGCAGTTAATAAATATAAAAAACATCAGATTAATAATGTTTTTCTTTCTCAATGGGGATGTAATCATTTCGATTACAAACCTAATAAAACAAGTAAAAACTATGGTGTTACTTTTGTAGGAATGGCTCATGGAAGTAGAGCAAAAAAAATTAAATTTTTAAATAAGACAAACGAAATTATATGCTGGGGCAAAGGATGGGAGAATCAAAAGTTGCCTTTTAACCATATGCTTCAAGTATATTCTAATTCTAATATAAATTTAAATTTTAGTGAGAGTTCAAATCAAAAAAATTTTAAAAGTTTAGTAAAAGTTTTTCTTTCAAAGTCTACGAAAGGTATTTATGAAGCAAATAATATTAAATCGATTTATCAAAATTTTTTAAATTTATTTCAAAGGTCAAAAAATCAGATTAAAGGTAGAGTATTTGAAGTCCCTGCATGCAATGGATTTTTATTGACTGAAAATTGCCCAAAAATAGAAAATTATTTTGAAATAGATAAAGAAATTGCAATTTTTGACACATTAGATGAGGCTAATGACAAAATTAATTATTTTAAAAAAAATTTGGAATTAGCAAAAAAAATAGCCTATCAGGGTCATATTAGAGTTTTAAATGAGCATACCTATGAAAAAAGATTTTTAGAAATATTTAACAAAATTTTATGAATAGGAAATTAAAATTTAGTGTTATTTTGCCGATTTATATTAATGTAAATTCAAAGTTATTTATAAAATCTTTTAATAGTATTTTAAATCAATCCCTAAAACCTAATGAAATTATTGTAATATTTGATGGACCAGTAAAAAAAAAAATTACTAAATTTCTTAATTTAAAAAAAAAAAAATTATCTTTTATAAGATTTATTTTCTTTAAAAAAAATTATGGGTTAGGACATGTTCTTAATTATGCTGTAAAAAAATGTAAATACGAATATGTTGCTCGATGCGATGCAGATGATATATCTAGTAAAGATCGATTTGAAAAACAAATAAATTACATGAAAAGAAATCCAGAAATAGATGTTCTAGGATCTAATATATATGAGATTTATAATAACAAAATATTTTCAAAAAAAACTATGAAAAAAAATCACGAAGATATTAAAAAACAATTAGTTTTTAGAAATCCTTTAAATCACTCATCAATTATTTTTAAAAAAAAAAAAATAATTAAAAGCGGAAATTATAAACAAATGTTTTACTTTGAAGATTATTATTTGTGGTTTAGAATGATTAAAAAAGGTTTTAAATTCAATAATTTACCTGATTTTTTAGTTTCAATGAATGTAGATGAAAATTTCTACACTAGAAGAAAAGGATTGGAATATTATAAATTTTATTTAAAATTTTTAAAGACTTTGTATTTAGAAAACCATATTAATATATTTAG
>MDSZ01084676.1_pt1 | contig 42484 bp, 50 predicted proteins | sample 811201 | NCBI WGS metagenome assembly MDSZ01 (sample SAMN05326647, study PRJNA326480) | marine metagenome | isolation source: seawater | place: Indian Ocean: North | collected 2010 | reverse complement strand
GTCTTTATCTCGCCATAAAACAGCGCATGCTCCACCATGGCCAACAACTCTTTTATGAAACCAAGATATTTGAGAAGACCTAAAATGTAACCATTTACCTTTGGCCGTTTTTAGTTCTATCCAGGTTTCATGACCTTTAAAACAAGCGTGAACATCTGGTGTACCTGATCCGGAAGTATTTTCTATTCGAATCAGGTGCCCAAAAATTCCTTTTTTAGCAAGTTGCCATAAAGCTGCTTCACTCATGATAAGGAGGATAAGCGTTTCTAGCTAATTTAAGTGCTTCCATATAAACATTTGAATACATGTTACGTTGATACGGATCCATTTTATCTGCTTTATGTAAGTGCGCTTTAAAATTATCATAAGTAAGATTATCCATTATTCCACTCATTAAAGCTCTAAAGTCTAATGAAGGTAAACTAATTCTAAACTCATAATCATTTCCGATAGTATGTTCTATTTTATCTTTAAAGTCTTTCATTTTCGCACTTTCAAGTAATCTTGGTAAACAAGCTTTTGTTCTAGCTCTAACTAAAACATGTCCTCGTCTTTGATTATTTTGAACAACACTTATCATTCCTTCTTGTGTAAATATCCACATAGTTTCTCCTTTCTTATTTAATTTCGCCCCAATTAGGACCTAATTCAACGTCAACTTTAAGAGGAACCTCAAGGTTAACGCAGTTTTCCATGATTTCACGAAAAACATCTGGTTGATTGCTTGTCTTTGGTACTGTAAAATCTAGTTCATCATGAACAGTAATATGAGGAACGTGTCCTTCTTTCCAAAGCAGCAACATTGCTTTCTTTATCATATCAGCACTACTACCTTGTATTAAAGCGTTTAATGCTTTATGAGTAAATGATCTTCTTAACGGTCTATCTTTCCATACTTTAGTAGCAGCTTCAAAATTAAGAGGCATTTCTCTATTAGGCCAAGTATTTCTACTATCTGCCGGTTCAAACATATTAAAATGTCTATGACGTCCTAATAAAGTTTTAACATAACCTTTACTATTTGCAGATCTAGTGCACTGGTGCGCGAGCTGCCTGACAAAGGGAACTCGCGCATGGTACTGCTCAAATATTGGCTTGGCATCTATTTGTTCCATTCCTAATTCTTGGCTAAGTTTAAAAATACCCATGCCATAGAACATTCCTAGATTAATAGTCTTGGCCTGTTTGCGACCAATACCAGCCATATCCGCAACTACTTGATGAAAATCAGTGTCGTGGTTTTGCTTATACATTTGTACAGCATTTTTAGATCCTTTTAAACCTAATAAATAGGCATAATGCAATAAAACTCTAGGTTCTTGTTGACTGTAATCAAGACAAGCCCACTGACCGCCTTCGTCAGGGAGAAACAAAGAGCGAATCAGTGGACCCCAGTACTCGTCTCTTGCAGGGATTTGCTGCAAGTTGGGAGTTGACGAGCTGAACCTACCCGTTCTTGTGCCATCAGAATCTTTTCTTAAAGCATGGAACTGGGCATGAACTCTACCATTATACTGCTGTTTTAAACAAATGCCTTCTATAAAATCTCTTCTCATTTTATTTGTTTTACGCCATTCTGCAACTTTTTTAGCAAAATTATGCTCGTGATTATTTAACCAATCACTTGTAAAAGACGGATTTCCTTTTTGGGTTTTAGGATACCATATACCAAGGTTATCAAAAGCTTTTGATAGCTCATCTGCTGACCAGGGTTCTAATACAATGCCACATTCTTTTCGTAAATCTGTTAATAACTCTGCTTCTTTACTAAGACAAGTTTCATTAAGTTGTTCTGCTTTAGACGTATCTATTCTAACTCCTTTAAACCTCATGTCTAATATAACTCTGAGCAGCTCAGATTCAAGAGTAAAAATATCCCATAAACTGGATTGTTCAAGTTTAACTTTTTGTTGTTTCCATATATCTAAAGGTAAACGCGCATCTGCTTCAGCATAAGGACCTACGTATCTTGCCGGCAATTGCCATAAGCCTCCTTTAGGATCCACTGAAAATGCTTTAGCTGCTTCTCTTAATAGATCTTCATTTTTATCTACATCTAAATAATGCTTAGCTAAATTCGATAAACTATATCCGCCGTCTCGTTCTTCATTAATTAATGGTTCTGCAACTTGAATATCTCTGAGGTTTCCTTTAACGTCAACCCCTGCTTGCCTAAGCCATTCAAGATCGTAGAGCAAATTTGCTCCAACCTTATCTTGGTTTCCTGAGAATGTTTCCCGTGCCCATCTGAGCACAGCGATACTGTCAAGGTTATCTCCTCCTTGGTGAGCGAAGGGGAAATACCCCGTAAAACCAGTGTCCGTTGCCACTGAGATTCCAACAAGTTTTCCGTCATTACGAACTCCTCCCGGTCCATTAGTTAATAAGTTAGGATCATAGGTTTCAACGTCTAACCCTATAATATTAGCATTCGACAGATCCGGAAGGTCTGTTGGTGGTCTCCAAGTTGCTTCGGGTAAAAACATATTTAATTGGGCCATATTCTAACCATTCTCCTTTCCATAATTTTTTTGGACTTTCATCAGTATATGCTTTTATAAAAATAATACTTTTGCATCCAGTATTCATTAAGAGTTTTGTGCAAGTGTTGCAAGGACTTGTCGTAATGTACGCGGTTTGTATTCTAAAAACATCTCGACACTGGAGTATAGCATTTTGCTCAGCGTGTATCGCTTCACATTTATCCAACCCCTGTCCACTAGGATATTTAACACCGGGACAATTGTGATCGATGCAATGGGTAACACCGGAAGCCACACCGTTATAGCCAGTAGCCAACACGTGCTTATTACGATCCACAAGCACACAACCAACAGCACGTCGAGCACACGTCCCACGAGTTGCCACCAACGATGCCATAGAGAGAAAATACTCATCTTCAGATGGACGTAAGCGTTCCATGCTTTGCCGCCTCCCATAGCCAGTTTGTTAGTTGATCGGGTTCTTCAAATTTCCATAGAGGTAAATTCCATGCTATATGGTTTGGCACATTATCAGCTACTATTTCTTCTGCTGTTTCTACATTAATCTCATATAAATGTTGTGAACCTGCGTTTAAATACAAATAGCCTAAGTCATAATTAAGACCTTTAATTTTTCTTAAATATAATAATATATAACGACTAATCATACTCATATTAAAAACATCATAAGGCCAACCAAGCCATATATCAGAAGATCTCATCGTATCTATACAATGCAATGTCATATCTCGTATAACCCACTGCAAAGATAAGGTACAAGGAACGTCTTTTGTTTTAGGAGGACACTCTCTCCAGATATTAATAACTGCTTGTCGACTGGATTGGTCATCAGCTAAACATTTGACAACATAGTGTATTTGATCTCTAATCTTTGGTCCATAGGCACCAAAGAATGTAATATCATCATCACTAAATTTACCAATGTCACGAGAATATGGTGTTATGGTACTAGTACGGTTATCTCCTGATAATATCCATGCAGCTTCTGCTGCCATAAATTTATAACCTAGTTTTCTTTTTGGCACATTTAAAACTGGATCTTTCATATCAACTATAGTTTGATAAGAGCATAGTTCGCGACAAGATAGTCCTCTAGGCTTTGTAATATTTCCTGCCAAAAGTTCACCTAAGGCTCTGTACCATTCATCATTAATTGATTTCATGTTTAAATACCTCCACTAAGTTTGTGTTTTTATTTATGTCTGTAAAACAAGGATACTGTTTACTTTTTGCACCAAGATTTACAGCAATTATCTTTTTATCTGGATACCTTTCTATTAGGCCATTAATAAGCTTGTCAGATTTAACATCAGCATACATAAATAAACTTTCAGGAAGGTTTAAATCATGTATTGATTGCGTCCACCAATCGTAACCAGATGAATAGTAAAAAGGCCAATACATTTCTCTAAAGCTTGCATCAAAGTTATCTCCTATTACTAAATATTTAGATGTTGCTGCATGACCTGTCATACCCCAGTTAGTGTATTCTAATACAGGACTGTATTGTTTTTCACGCCATGATCTAGATAATTCATAAACACGCTCGATAAACAAATCCATAGAATTACCCCATTTAGCAATAGAATAATCAATAACATCAGGAAAATCTTTAATACCTCCAGTACGAATAAGTTGGTCTATATATTGACCATCATCAATATGTGTACTTTCTCCATGCCACAGTTTAAAATAAAGTTTGACGACACCAGTTATGTCATCATACATTTCTTCTCTCTGAGACTTTAACTCGGCGTGATTTGATATTGCTTTTTCGAAACTCTCTGGTAAGCAGTACACATAGATCACGCCAAATTTTTTTGCAATACGATCGCAAAGTCTACCTTGCAATGGCCATTCACTACCATCTCGATAGTTTTTAGCATACACTGCTTCAGTTGGCCACCACCTGTCAATAACAATAGGACGTCTTTTTCTTGCAGCATATCTTATTGCTGCTGTATGGTAGTCAAAAATCCTATCTGCCCATCGATAAGTAATATGTAAGTATTCTGCCTGTAGTCTTTCGCACATTTTGCGTGCCAAAGTTGTTTTACCGACCCCATCAGGTCCATCAAGAACTATTATCATTTTTCTTTTCCCATGGAAAATTAAATTCTAGCTGCTCATTTAGCACTGTTTTTAAATCTGGTGCTTTCCAGCCTTTTGGTTTAATTACGTCAAACTTGTCAGATCGATCTGATTTACCTTTAATTTTCTGCATATTAGCAATATGTACCGTTTTAAAAGCTCTAATAAAAGTAGGGTTTTTAATACCATGCAAATCAGCAGTTCCTAAAGCAACATAGATCAAGTCAACTAAAGCGTCAAGCTTATCTTCAAGCGTTTCAGCTTTTACATATTCCTCGAGTTCTTCAATTAAAAAATGAATACGAAAATTAGATAAATCTTCAGGTAGCATACGAAGGGGTCCTTCGTATGCCATACCAAATTTTTCATGAAAAGCTCTTACGGTACCTACGGATACCCAACTCATGGTTGTAGTTCCTGCCATACTTCAGAGCTGCCCCATCTGCCTTCGACATCTCTTAAATTAGGAAACTTACGAGTCATATTACCAACTTTGCATTGCCATAATACATTACGACTGTATTGAGGAACTAAAGGCGCCATAACAGTAGCAAGATAATTAGTATCATAATAATCTCGTAACTGATCCCACACTTCTCTTTGTGCTGGTGTTAGCATGTCTTTATAATCTTTCATACTCGCAAACGTACCCCAATGACCTTCGATCTCGAATCCGGTATCTTCTAATACCGCACCAAAAGCTTGATACGTCATCTCGTTTACGTGGTTCTTAGCAGCACCAACGTGTTCATCATAGCATGGCGTAGAAATAAATAGTCTGCCTGATTCAGGTTCTAATAACTCTAAAAATTTAGCTAACATTCTACGACAATGCTCAGGTTCAACGTGTTCTGCTACTTCAAAACAGCTTATAACTGTAGGCTTTTCATCTATAGTATATTGATCTGAAATATCATTATTATATATTTTTAAATCGCAGACGTCTGTTTTACCCCACATAGCATGAGGTTTCCAAGATGCATTACGGAATTGCTCAGGCGTGATAAGTGGAACCATGTCCACAGCACCATACCAAGCTGGTCCCATACGACTGCTATGCAGTAATTTAGCTAGCGGCATTTCTTTACCACAACCAACATCTAATACTCTTGCTGATTTATATCGTCCGCTTGTCCCTAAAAATTTAACGACATGCGTCCATCTTAAACAATGAGCAATATAGTCTCTGTGAAGAAACCCTCTTTGCTCGGCTTGATCGATACTAAGAAAAGTAGTATCCACTGTTTTTCCTCTGGCATTAGCCATGTTTTTTCTCCTCTATATAACCACCAGAAATTAATAATCCTTTATAATAAGATAATAATCTAGTAGCTTCTTGTTTAGATTTAACGTCGAGTTGTATTTGATCAATTAGATCTTGTTTACTTATAGATCCTTTGGCCTCAACGATATTTAAAATGGACCTGGCTTGTTTAGCCAGGCCCTTTGTTGAAGCCTTTACAAACGTAAAGGTAATTTTCATTAAGCTGCCTCCGCATACTCCGTTGCTAGTTCCAGCGCACGCCGTTTAGTTGCAGCACGTGGTCCAAACCATGCAGAGTGGAGACTTGCGTCTCGCTTATTACCAGCTTTGTGATCGGTATAATAAGTAACAGCATTTAATGCAGACCACCAAGATCCAGAGCTCATCTTCGCACCTGGCTGAGTATATAATAACTCGTGCACTGTCTCACAGGTCCTGTTATATTGTGTACGATCTACGTCCTTCTCGCCATCAATTAAAACTGGCTGGAATAACTTGGCAATAAATCGATCAAGTACAGCATCATCATATTGCTTAGATGCAAGAAATTTAGCTTGCTCTTCAAATTTTTCTAGTTGTGAAGATGCAAGACCCAAAGCTTCTTGTGCTGCCATTTGAACAGAAGCATCAAATGCCTTAATGTGAGGAAGTCGAAACCTCTCTCCTGCTTGACCCAAAGCCATAGTCAATGTATTATTACATACGACCCTGACTGGAGTAAACATTATCGTCATTGACTTACCCCATTGATGAGGCTGAGAAATAAGCAAATGCCCTTGGACTTCGTCTTTGCCTGGAAGTTTAAAACCTTGCTGAATATTTGCAAGACCCCAAACCTGTCGACCATTATCCAAGGAACCTGCTGTTCCCATCGTCATGTCACCTTTTTTTACAAACGAATCAAAAAATTGAAACACATCAGAATTTTGAATTGGAACGTAATTCTTACCGCAAGGACCTAAGATATACTTATCTGAGTCCCTCACTAATAAGTTCCAGTCATCTGACTTTATGTAAGTATCATTATCTTTCACTTCGGCTGGTCTCTTGCTTACAGTCCAATCTAATCCTGCTGCCTTCATCATTTCTGCTGGCGTAAGATTATCTTCGACCTTGGTACCAAGACCGTGCCACGGGACTTCACCCGCGTATGCCATTGTTTCTACTTTATGTGCCATATATACTTTCTCCTTTCTGGCTAGCAGAGTCGAGGGGGATTAACCCTTACGAAAAAACCCCCCGACCACCTGCAATTGGTATTACACACCTATCATGTATTAATTGGCATGTAAACGGAAAAATGCAGTTTATTCCGCATTTCTCATTTTTAAGCTTCCAGCGCTAATCAATTGTGCTCGGTAATACTGAAATATTCTCCATGCACTTTGCTTAGTTTTCAGCATACCATTGACCTTCGCTTCTTCAACCCAGATCTGGACTTCGCCTTCACTGTACCACTTGTCAGGGTCAGCCTTTGACTTCATCACTAGCGCTTGCCAAATATTATAAGCTTGCTTTGCAATCCCGCCACCAAATGGATCTTGGTTCTTTATTAAATACTCTCTGCCCTTTATCTTAGGACGTCCAGTAGTTTTTGTTGCAGCTTTGTCAGCAATACCAACAAGTTGTGCTCCTGGTGATGTCAAAACCTCATTAATTTTTGACTTTGCAGCAGCCTTTTTCCGGTTTTCTTGTATTGCATGGTTCTTTGCAGCTCCAGGCGATACATTAAATATTTCAGGCATAAAACCTGTAACCGTTTTTGTTGTTGACTTTTTCTTAGTCATTACTTTCTCCTTTCTCAATTAACGGACCATCAAGTTCTTGCCATGGATCTGTTTCCATTTTAACAACATCATAGTCCTCACAAATGTACAAATGGCTATTGCCACCTGTAACGACGATCCCACGAATACCAGTCATAAATGGATTCGCACGATTGCTAACGATCTTGACTTCTCGATCTTGGTCATGAGTCGCTAGTATTTCTAATAGTTCTTTTACTACCATTATTTTCTCCTTTCTATTAAGCATTCTACGACATTTGTTCGATAATGTACACTTATTTATTTTAGCGCCAATAACCAATAACCAGGTTACTGTTATTTTATGTATAAAATCAATAAGTTATTGATGTATTGTATTTATTGGCAGTTTGGCTATTTTTTTTATTTTTTTTTTATTTTTTCCTTATACTAATAATGCCAATATGGAAATAAAAAAGGGCGAACATACGCTCGCCCTCTAATTAGATTATTGATCACCTCCTAGAAGCTATGTAAAATCCATACTGCTGCTATTATTGTTGCAAACACGCAAAAGCCTCCAACAATCTCCCAAATGTATTCTTTAATACTCATTATGCATCACTCCCAAAGGTATCACTCCATTCTTGTGGAGTAATGCCACTCTTAATGAACTCACGTTCAGCAGCATTAAGATTAGGGAAAGCATCTTGAAGTAATGCTCCCTCTCCATGATACGCATGGAGTTGATCCCTTGTTATATTTAACTCCATAGAGTTAGTTTTGCCAGATAGCATTGAAGTTCTAGTTAGCTTTAATTTATTACTCATTATTTAAAGCCTCCTGATAACCAATAACACCATGTAATTGCAAAGATCGCTGCAAACAATGGTGAGAATAATAATAACATGTCCATATACTTTCTCCTTTATGTCGGATTTATTCCGATAATTATTACTACGATGTATTAATTTATTTGTACACCTTTTTATTTATATTTTTATTTATTACTACTATTATACTACTTCGTTGTCTTGATTAAATATCTATTTATATCAAAATTTCCTATCCACTCCCTGTTAGCTCTGATTCTTGGAGCGAGTTGCGCGGTCTTGTGTGCTCGTGCCTGCAATCGCGCTAAGTTATTGATATAAAACAATAAAAACTAATCTGGCTCCTGGTCCCTCGCCTGGGCCCGGGGCGTAAGCGCACGCGTCCGCGGCTCTAGAGCGCCTATTCAGTTGACCTGCGGGGGAAGTTATTTGAATCGGACATTATCCGATCATATTATGTATTAGTATAGACAAATAATATTAATTAATTTTTTTAATATTTGTAGACAGCCAATAAATACAATAGGCCAATATGTACTATTCAGTTTACTTTTACTATATAATATCGTAGAATATCGGTTGCGGAGGTATAAATGAGCAAAGGTGGCGCTAGGCCAGGGGCTGGTCGTCCTAAAGGTCAGGCAAATAAAAGAACACAAGCGATACAAGAAAGACTAGAAGAGTTGCAGTGCGATCCAATAGAAGGCATGGCAATGATCGCTAATGATATGTCTCTTGATCATTCATTAAGACTAGCAGCTATGAAAGAGCTTGCTCAATACGTGGCTCCTAAACGTAAGGCCGTGGATATGGCTACTACATTCGATGGTTCAGTTAATATTGAAGTTGTTAAATTTAGTGAAATAGAAAAACAAGAAGCAATAGAAGAGGACGATGATGAAGATTCAAGTTCCCATTGACTGGCGTCCTCGGCCCTATCAAATGCCTATGTGGGAGTTTATGGAGAACGGGGGCAAAAGAGCCGTGTGCGTTTGGCATAGACGTGCGGGTAAGGATTTATGTAGTATTAACTGGTGTGCCGTTTCCGCGTTAACGCGTCCCGGCCTTTACTGGCATCTATTTCCAACGTATAATCAGGGTCGTAAAATTGCTTGGGACGGGATGACCAGAGATGGTAGAAAGTTTTTAGATCATTTTCCAGAAGAAATGCACGAAGCTAAAAACAATACTGAAATGAGGTTGACATTAAAAAACGGGTCAATATATCAAGTTGTTGGAACAGATAACGTAGATCGTCTTGTTGGAGCAAATCCAGTAGGGGTTGTGTTTTCAGAGTATGCGCTCCAAGATCCTAGAGCCTGGGATTATATACGACCTATCTTAGCAGAAAATGGCGGCTGGGCCATGTTCATATATACTGCAAGAGGTAGAAATCATGGCTATGACTTATTAAATATGGCCAGAAAGAATGAGACTTGGTTTCAACAGGTGCTCTCTGTTGAAGATACGCGGGCCATTCCACTATCGGCAGTCGACGACGAACGTGCGGCTGGTATGCCTGATGAAATGATCCAACAGGAGTTCTTTTGCTCGTTTGACGCCCCGCTCGTTGGATCGTACTATGGTAATGCGATGGCCCGCCTATTAGCTGATAACCACATTACTAAAGTGCCATATGAACCTACTTTAGACGTGCATACTGCATGGGACCTTGGTGTTGGAGACTCTACAGTCATACTTTTCTTCCAGATGCATCATAATGAAGTTAGAATTATAGACTACTATGAAAATGAAGGCGAAGGTCTAGCTCACTACGTAAAAACTATTAGAGAAAAAGAATACGTATACGGCGACCATATCGCACCCCACGATATACAAGTTAGAGATTTTAGTACTGGAAAATCTAGATTAGAAGTTGCAAGAGAACTAGGAATAAGGTTTAGAGTAGTACCACAACTTAGAATAGATGATGGTATTGAAGCAGTAAGAACTGTGCTGCCAAGGTGTTATATGGATGAAGATAAGTGTGCAAGACTAATAGAAGCATTAAGACAATATAGAAAAGACTACGACGAAAAGAATAAAACATTTAGAGACCGTCCTTTGCACGACTGGACGTCTCCCCCTGCCGATGCAATGAGATATTTAGCTTTAGGAATTAGAGATCGTATTAATAAACGCCTATCAAATTTACCTCGACAGGCGGAAGGGGAGTACGCAATATTTGATCAATACTAGAGATATTACAGAAAAAGACGTACCGATAGTAGTAGATTTAGCAAGACAATGCCACGTTGAATCAAACTATTCTGCTTTAATTTTTGACCCAGAAGTTGTTACTACGTTAGCCGAATCTATGCTTTTGGACCCTTCAGTAAGATTTTGTAGAGTAGCCGAAAAAGAAAATAAAATCTTTGCGATGTACGCGGGGTTTATTTCGCAGTATATTTTCAGCAAAGATTTAATGGCTAGCGACCTTTTATTGTATGTAGAGCCTTCAAAACGTGGTACTTTAGCTGCCGTTAAACTAATGAAGGAATTTGAAATGTGGGCCTTTGATAATGGAGCTTTAGAAATAAGACCTGCTGTTACTACGGGAATTAAAATAGAAAAAACTAAAAAATTGCATGAAATTTTAGGATATACGACAAGTGGACACACGTTTATAAAAAGGAGGCAGTATGTGTAGAGCAATATTCGATACCGTTAAAAAAGTATTTGGCGGTAGTAAAAGAAGTACTACGGTTACTAAATCTGCAACTAAAACGCCTCCTCCAAAAGTAGTTCCTCCCGCTTCAGCAGATGCTGCAAAAGATGTCAAAAAAACAGTGGATGACTTTACAGTTGCTGAAAAAATGAAAAAAGGTTTTAAATCAACAATACTTACTGGTAGTGAAGGTGTTAGTATGGAAACCATATTAAAACGCCGATTAACAGGTGGTTCGTCAGAAAAAGCTGGTAGGTACTAATGAACGGACAAGTAGACAGCATTATAAAAAGATTAGACCAGTTAGAGTCTCACAGGGCTCCCTGGGAACAACTGTGGCAAGATTGTACAGATTATGTTAATCCTCGCCGTGGTGATTTTACAGTTAAACAATCTAGAGGAACCAGTACTCGGTTTGATAAAGTTTTTGATTCTACCGCTCCTTTAGCTAATGAGCAGCTAGCCAGCGGATTACATGGGCACTTAACAAATACTGCAGAAAACTGGTTTAGTTTTAAAGTATCGGGGATGGAGCCTAATCATTCAATAAGAGAATGGCTACAGCAATCAGTAGAAACTTTATTTGATCGTTGTTTTAATTTACCTGAAACTAATTTTATAACATCAATTCACGAGTTATATCTAGACCTAGGTTCATATGGAACAGGGGTAATTTATGTTGAAGACAGGCCAGGAAAAGCAATTCAATTTAGAAGCTTTCATTTAGCCGACTGTTATATTGCTGAAAACCACGAAGGCATTGTGGACACATTATACAGAAAATATAAGCATACAGCGAGACAATTATTACAACTATATTCTGACGTACTTCCAGAAAAGTTTAAAGAAAATGCTGTAAAACAACCTTTTCAAGAATTTACTTGTGTGCACGCAGTAGAGCCTAGAGCAGATTTAGATTATGGTAAAGAAGACAATACAAATATGCCGTGGAAATCTTGTTATGTATTGGTTGAAGAAAAACTTTTATTAGCTGAGTCTGGTTTTAGAGAATTTCCTTATATGGTTCCCCGTTGGTCTAAAACTTCTGGAGAAGTGTACGGAAGATCACCAGCTATGATCTGTATGCCAGATATTAAAATGGTTAATGAGATGATGAAGACTACTATTAGAGCTGCTCAAAAAGCCACAGATCCTCCACTCATGGTCCCTGATGACGGTTTTATGATGCCATTAAGAACTATTCCGGGAGGTCTAAATTATTATAGATCAGGAAGTCCAGACAAAATAGAAGCTTTACAAGGAGGCGAACGACCTGATATAGGTTTAGATTTTATAGATTCTAGAAGAGAGCACATTAATAAATCTTTTCATGTTGACTGGCTTCAGTTAAGAGATGGTCCTCAAATGACTGCAACTGAAGTATTACAACGCCAAGAAGAAAAAATGAGACTTATGGGTCCAATGGTTGGAAGACTTCAGTCCGAGTTTCTAGGACCTATGCTCGATAGAGTTTTTAATATTATGACTAGAAGACAGCAAATTCCCATTCCTCCTCAAGATTTACAAGGTGCGGAATTAAAAGTCGATTATATTTCACCTGTAGCAAGAGCGCAAAAATCTAGTACCGTATTTAATTTTACAAGACTAATGGAGCAGGTTATTCCTTTAGCTAATGTTAAACCTGAAATTTTAGATAATATAGATCCAGATGGTACGTTTAGGTGGGCTCATGAAGCTCTTGATGCACCTACAGAAACTTTATTAGATTTAGAAGAAGTCCAAAAAATAAGAGAACAGCGACAGCAAGAAGAGCAAGCAGCTCAACAAGCGGCCGTAGCCCAACAAGGCGGTGCTGCTATGAAAGATGTAACTCAAGCTATGCAAAATATGGAAATGAATGGACCAGAAGGAACAGCCTAATAAACTCTCAGCTATACACACTGAAATGAGAACAGTGTTTTTAACTGAACCAGGGCAATCAGTATTGAATTACTTGTGCAAAATTGCTTACGTAAATGAAGCAACTTATGTACCAGGTGATACACACGAAACGGCACACCGTGAAGGTATGCGAAGAGTTGTGTTAAGCATTTTGCGGTTTATTGATAGAGATCCGCAAGAATTATTAAATTTACCTAAGGAGACTATAGATGAATGAAGTCGTAGAGTCCGCAGCACCTGAAAGTGCAGACGCGGGGAGCTCGGTTAGTGACTGGAAAGCTGGATTAGCTGACGATATACGTAATGACCCGGGCCTTGCAAGTATACAAGATGTAAATGGATTAGCCAAAAGCTTTCTCCATGGACAAAAATTAATTGGAGCAGATAAGGTAGTTATTCCAAAGCAAGATGCCGCTCCAGAGGAGTGGGGTGATTTTTATAATCGTTTAGGAAGACCAGAAAAATATGAAATTGCAAGGCCACAATTAGCAGAAGGTTTAGAGTATGATTCTTCTATGGAAGAAAAAATGTTAGGCTTAATGCATAATGCTGGATTATCTCAAAGACAAGCAGAAGCTGTTTTTAACGGATATATGGATTATATAAACGATACACACGTAGAAAACACAAAAAACCAAGAATTAAAAACAGGGGAGTGGGATACTGCTTTACGAAAAGACTTCGGCAATGCTTATGACGAGCGAGTAGATTTAGCTCGTAGAGCTGTTACAGAATTTGGTGGTGACGAACTTAAAAACTTTTTAGACGAAACTGGCTTTGGTAATCACCCAGGCTTTGTTAAAGCTTTTGCAAATATAGGACAAAAAATGATGGAAGCAGGAGCAGATACTTCAGGACAAGGTCAAAGTTTTCAATTAACTCCAGCTGGAGCCCAACAAGAAATAGCTAGATTACAAAGAGATCCAAATTTTATGAATCAATATAGTAATAAAGATGCAGATGGCCATCAGGCAGCAATAGAAAAATTTCAACAGCTTTTTGAGTTTGCTTATCCAGATCAAAACGGTTAGTGTACGAATAACAAAAAACGCTGTAGAATACAAAATTGGGTAGCGGGAAACCGTCCGAGTCATTACCCCGGACTATAAAGGGCAGCAGAGGTCCGCAAGGGCAGCCAAAGCGTTTAATTTAACTTGTTGAAATAGGAGGTGGACTTATGTCTACACAAATCACGACAGCCTTTGTACAACAGTACAAAGCAAACGTCGAGCACCTTCTTCAGCAGAAAGGTTCCCGCCTTAGATCTGCAGTAAGAGTTGAAACTCAAAGTGCTGAGTATGACTTTTACGACCGAATTGGCGCGACTTCTGCACAAGAGGTGACTGGACGTCATCAAGATACTCCTCTCATCAATGTTCCTCACGATCGTAGACGTTGTTCGTTGAGAGATTTTGACTGGGCTGAGTTAATCGACAGACCAGATCGAATAAGATTGCTTATAGATCCTACATCCCCTTATTCTCAGAATGCTTCTTTTGCATTAGGGCGTAAAATGGATGAGATCATTCTTGAAGCGTTTTATGGATCTGTCTCAACCGGAAAGACCGGATCAAGTACTGTAACGTTTCCTGCAGGGCAGCAAATTGCTCATAACTATGTAGAAAGCGGTTCAGCAGCTAATTCTGGTTTAACAGTAGCTAAACTACGTAAAGCAAAAGAGTTGCTAGATGCCGCGGAAACTGATCCAGGCGAAGCAAGGTACGTCATTTGTACTGCAAAGCAAATTACAGATTTGTTGCAAACAACTGAAGTAACAAGTTCTGACTTTAACGTTGTTAGAGCTCTTGTTCAAGGCGACGTAAATTCTTTCATGGGCTTTGAGTTCATACGCACAGAACTCGTAAATACAGATGGTAGCTCTTATCGTCGTGTTCCAGCCTACACTAAATCTGGTTTACTCTTAGCAGTAGGCATGGATGTAAATGTAGACATTGGACCAAGACGCGATAAGCGTAATGCCACTCAAGTTTACTGCTCAGCTTCTTTTGGAGCAATCCGAATGGAAGAAGAAAAAGTCGTTGAAATTAAGTGCGTAGAATAGGAGAGTAAGTTATGGCTGTTACAACTCAGAAAAGTACAGAGTATACCAATGCTACTGCTACTCCTCCAACCTTTGCTCAACCGACAGAAATGCACGGAAGGGTTAGAGTAATGTTTTTTACTCATGACCAAGACGGTGCTGGTGATGCAGGTTCATCTGTTGCACTTGGAAAACTACCTGGAGGTAGAGTCCGTGTGCTTTTATCCATGTCTAGTATGTATTGTAACTGGACTACAGGATCAGCAACTCTTGACTTAGGTTGGGATGCTTTTACTGCAGTCGATGGTACAACTACTGCAGCCGATCCTGATGGCCTTATTGATGGTCTTAATGTTGAATCTGCTGGGTACTTTTCAATGGATGGTGCTTTAGCAGGAATTAAAGCAACAGGTGGTACGCATGTTTTTGAAAGCAGAGACGGTGTTGTTATTCGTGCAACATCTCCTGGAGCAATTGCAACTGGAGATGATTTAGTAGGTTTTATTGCATACGTTGTTGACTAATATTTAAAATTAGCGAGGGGGAATAGTTCTCCCTCGTTACTGGAGATTTTATGGGATATAAAAAGAAAAAGCCAAAAAAGTAAGGTAACACAATGGCCTCAACTACTACAGATATAGTAAACAGAAGTCTTGCTTTGTTAGGTGTTGATTCTATTACTTCTTTATCGGATAGTAGTAAATCCGCATCAACAGCAAATTTAATGTTTAATGATACGCGTTCTTCTATTTTTAGAGCGCATCCTTGGAATTGTTTAACTAAGCGTGCAACTTTAGCAAAGTCAGATACAGATCCAGTTTATGAGTTTTCAAATAGATTTGTATTGCCAGCAGATTTTTTAAGGTTATTAGAAGTTGAAAACCCGACTCAAGTTGTATTCCAATTAGAAAGACGTCATATTTTATGTGATGACGATTCTATGAAAATAAAATACACGGCTTTAATAACAGATATTTCAGTATACGATACTTTATTAATAGACGTTCTTGCTGCTCGTTTAGCAGCTGATTTAGCTCAGCCATTGTTACAAAGTACTTCAGCAATGGAACAAATGTGGAAAATGTATGAGTTAAAACTTCGTGAAGCTAAGTTTATAGATGCTCAAGAACAAAACCAAGATGTTTTAGATGCAGATTACTGGATAGAATCAAGGCAAGGAATATCAAGACCAAATATTAGTACTCCACCGAGGTACTAATGGCAAAAGTAACTCCGATACAAACTAATTTTACCGGAGGTGAAATAAGTCCACGATTATTAGGTCGTGTGGATTTAACTAAATATTCTAGTTCTGTTCAAACCTGTGAAAACTTTATGGTTTTTCCCCATGGAGGAATTACTAAAAGATCTGGTACTCAGTTTGTAGCTGAAGTAAAAAACAGCTCTCAAATAGTAAAGTTAGTTCCTTTTATTTTTAGTACTGTACAAGCTTATATTATTGAGTTTGGTCATCAGTATGTACGGTTTTATAGAAATGGAGGACAGATATTAGACAGCGGTTCTGCTTACGAAGTTACAAGTCCTTATGAGCAAGCAGACTTAGCTGACTTAAAATTTACACAGTCTGCAGATATTTTATACTTATGCCATCCTGATTATCAACCCAGAAAATTAAGTAGAACTGGTCACACAACTTGGACATTTAGTACTTTTGATCAAACAGATGGTCCTTTTGGAGAATCAAATACAACCACTACGACATTAAATCCTAGCGGTACTTCAGGTAGTATTACAATAGTTGCTAGTGCAACTACAGGAATCAACAGCAACACTGGTTTTCAATCAACTGACGTTGGTCGTCATATACGCATGTTTAGTAATTCTAAGTGGGGTTCTGCTAAAATCACAGCGGTTAATAGTACGACAAATGTTACCGCAACAACTTTTACTGGTTTTGACATGGGTGATGCTAATGCTACATCAACTTGGAAACTAGGTATTTGGTCTAATACAACTGGATGGCCTACAACGGCTTCTTTTTATCAACAAAGGTTGTTTTTTGCAAACAATACTACTGCTCCAAATACAGTATGGTCTTCTAAATCCGGCGACTTTGAAACATTTTCTCCGACAGATAATACTGGAGCCGTTCAAGATGATTCAGGTCTAGATATGACTCTTGCTACAGACCAAGTAAATGCTATTCGCTGGTTATACGGAGCTAAGCAGCTTTTAGTAGGTACATCTGACGGTCCTTTTATTATATCTTCAGGATCAGATAACTTAGCTTTAACACCCACTAACGTTACAGTAAATAGAGAAACTACCGACGGTACGGCTAACTTACGTCCAGTTGGTGCGTCAAGAGCTACTATATTTATTGATAGAACAAGAACAAAAATAAGAGAATTAGCGTATAACTTAGAAGTAGATGGTTTTGCTACTCCTGATTTAACGCTAATTGCAGAACACATTACTGCTGGTAACGCTTTAGAACTAGCATATACACGTTCCCCAGATAATTTAATTTGGACACTTTTAGATACTGGAGAATTACGTTGTTTAACATATGAACGAGATCAAGATGTTGTCGCTTGGCATAGGCACGTTATCGGAGGCATTTCAGGTTCTGCAACTATTACTGTTACGGACTATGCTAATATAGCAAATGATACAAAAATAATTTTTACAAAATCAGATGGTACAACTACAACTTTTACTTCTGCTACCTCCGCTACTTCTGGAAAATTTCATACTACTTCTAGCAATAATCAAACAGCTACAAACTTAAAAACATTAATAGATGCTGATTCTAATTATACAGCAACAGTCGCTAGTAACGCGGTTACAATAAAAGAAACTTCTAGAACTGGAGAAGGTTTTATTACGATTGAGTCAGGTGATACTACTAGATTGGCAATAACAAATCAAGGTCATTCTAAAGTAAAAAGTATTGCTGCTATTCCTTCAGCTGATGAATTACAAGAACAACTTTACATGATTGTTGAAAGAACTATAAATGGTGCTACAAAAAAATATGTGGAGTTTTTAACTAAATCTTTTGATCAAGCAAAAGGAGATCTTCCAAAAGACGCTTTTTTCGTTGATAGCGGTTTATCATATAGCGGATCTGCTGTGACGTCTCTTTCTGGATTAGGTCACTTAGAAGGAGAAACAGTAAAAATTTTAGTTAATGGGACTAATCATCCTGATAAAATTGTTTCAAGTGGATCTATTAGTTTAGATAGTGCTGCTACTACAGCTGCTGTAGGTTTAAAATATAGAGCTTTAGTACGAACATTAGATCCTGAAGTACAAACAGAAGAAGGTCCATCTCAAGGTAAAACAAGAAGAGTTGAAAGAGTAACTGCTAGATTAGTTGATACTTATAATTTAAAAATAGGAGATACATTATCAAATTTGCAAGAAGTTTTATTTAGAACTTCTGATATTGCTATGGGAGAAATAGAACTATATACTGGAGATAAAAGATTATTATTAAATCATACACCTAATAGGCAATTTGATTTATACTTTGTTCATGATGATCCTTTACCATGTACTATATTAGCAGTATTTTACGCTTTGGTTGTATCAGATAGGTAAGAAAGGAGGTTAATATGTGCGTAACTGCAATGTATGCTATGATGGCAGCTAAAACTGTGGGAACTTTAGTTTCAGCAAAAGGAGCAAGAGATTCTGGCAGAGCAGCACAGCAAGCTCAAGAATTTAATGCTCAAATTGAAGAAGATAACGCACAGTTTGCTTTAGAGCAATCTGCTTACGAAGCAATGCGTCAAGAAGCACGAATTAAAAACCTCCTTGGTACTCAAAAAGCACAGTATGGAGCGTCGGGGGTTTTAATAAATTCAGGTTCAGCTATGTCAGTACTTGCTCAATCGATGACAGAAGGAGAAAAAGATAAAATGGCTATCAAATACGCAGGAGCTATGGAAGCTGAAAATAGATATAAACAAGCGGCTCTTTCTAGAATGCAGGGCGGTGCTGCTCTTAAAGCAGGTAAAACAAGGGCTGTTGGTACTGTTCTTACTGGAATAAGTGATACTAGCACGTCTTATATGGAAGGCAAAACTTTAGGATATTGGGTATAAAAATGGTAAAAGTTCCAACATACTCGCAACAAGGCGGAGAAGTAGGTTTACCTACACGTAGATTTACTGGAATAAGTGGTCAAGGTATTCAAAATTTAATGGCTCCTGGTAGGGCCTTAGAGCAAGCTGGTAGACAAATTAATGCAGCTGCTACTAATGTAATGAATTACCAAATGGATCAGGATAAAAAAGAAGCTAAAATGTGGGTAATGTCTGCAGAAGCAAATCTTAGAGAAGACATGGCTGCATTACAAAATGATTTAGAAGCAGAAATAGATTTACAAAACTATATGAACGACGAGTCTTTTAGAGACGGTTCTAGTCCTAATACTTTTAGTAATAGGTTAATGTCTGGCTTTGATCAAATTTTATCTTCTTCTGAAACAGGAGAAGATGGCAGTACAACGTCTAAATACCAGGCCCCAAATCAATTTGCAGAAGAACTGTGGTCTACACAACGTGAACAGCTTAGATCTTCTTATAATGTAAATGCAATGAACTACGAAGCAAGCGTAAGATCTGCTGCTAAACTTCAGCAGCTAGAAAAAAGTTTAGATTCGTATTTTACTTTAGCAACAATGGAACCTGAAAAAATTGATGAGTTAATGCTATCAGTAGAATCATTAAAAGATTTAGACGATAACGATGATACTAATATGGCTGGTTTAGGGGGTATAAAACAAAAAGATTTAATCGGAGTTTCTGATGCAGCTGCTAACAAATTAGTTTATAGCGCTACTCAGGGTTTAATAAGAGATGATCCTTTTATGGCCTATGCTATATTAACAGATAACAAATTAGGGGCAAACCACCCTTTAAATAAACACAAACATCATTTAACAGCTCCAGAATTGATAACTCTTTCTGAAAGAGCAAAGGTGGCAGCTTCAGTTGTAAGCAGAAAAGATTTAGCTACTTTAAGATCAACAATATCTCAACACGTTGTAAGTCTTACTTCTGGAGGTGATGGCTATGCTCCTTATAATACAGAAGTTGGTCTTGAAAACGCCATTGCTAATGTTTTTGGTGGCGAATATGGCCAAATAAAACTACAAATTTTACCAGATTTAAAAGATTTAGCAACTGAGTTTTATAATGAATTTGTTCCTAAAATAAAAGTAGCAAGAAAAGTAGGACAGTTTTCTAATGCTATGGGAGGTTTTACGCAAGAAAAACTAGTAGAATTAGGTACAAGACTTAATCAATTATTACAAACAGGAGAAGTTAGAGATGACATCGCAATTTTAGATTTACTAACTTCTAATGGAGCAGACGAAATAATTCCAGGAATTACTGATTTAGGGACTACTGACTTAGCTGCGTTTATCGACTTAGTTATGCCTCAAATTACTCAGCAATTAACAACAAGATCTGAAGATCCAGCTTTAGCTGCTTTTAATTTAGGAGTTATTACGGGTCCTCAAGACGATGATCTTATACAAAAAATGCTTTTAGGTGGTGAAATTAAAACTTCTTTTATTAACGAAGGACATATACAAGGTAATCCTCTGTCAACACCGTTTGGTAAGTGGACAGGCTCTTCAGATCAGCTTGATCAGATCAACGCGGTTTACGCCCAGTGGGGTGTTACTAGACCTGAAATAATGCCTATTTTGCCTAAAGGTGAAGCACAAAAGTTAGTAGCTCAAGGATTAGCTTCAACTGGTGAAGATAGGGCTAATTTTTTAGATCAATTAAACAAAGAGTTTCCTGATCATTATGAACAAGTTTTACGTCAATTAACTACTATGAAAGGCGGATTAGGTTTAGACTTTCAAGTAATATCCGCTTTTGGAGGTAAAACAAATTCTGGATTGATGCTTGGTTTAGCTTCTTCTGCTGATGCACAAATTTTAACAGAGACGCTAAATAAAAATTTAAGTGGATCTGGTAGAAGAGCTACTGACTATGAACAAGCAGCTTACGCTATAAATAAAGATTTAGTTATGTCTTTTACTGGAGGAATACTGGGAAGAGAAGGAATATCTGCAGAACTTACCGAGTTATTAGTAAAAGCAGTTATGCAAGAAGGACTTAGTAAAAATATAAGTCCTCAAGCTGCAGCAGCAAATGTTAGAAAAACATTGGATGAACAAATAACCGTTGCTCATGAAGAAGGTAGTTATTCATATTATGTTATAAAGGGCGTTCATAAGACTTCTAATAATGAGGCTGTGATTCCTGAATACGTTCAAGCCAATGTTGAAAGTCTACTAGATACTCAAGGAGAATTAGTTGAGTTTATTATAAATAACCAGGTTCAAATTCCTGGTTCTATTTCTGGAGAAGTTTCTAGAGACATAGCATTTCAAAGAGAATTTTTTAGTTCTTATTTAAAACAACACGCTGAGTGGGTAATGTCTGATGACAGTAACGGTTTAATGCTAGTTTATCCGGCATTAGCTGGATCTGAAGGAGCTTCTACAGGAGCTGGCGTTAAAATTCCTGTAGAAAATACCGACGGTAAACCAATTACAATTCCTTGGGAATATTTAAACTTTCCTCAAAGACCAGGGTGGTATAGAGATAATGCTCCTACATGGCTAGGCGGTTTAGATCAAAGCGCAATAGATAGTATGATTCTTGAAAATATTGAAGGAGTAGACACTTTTAGACGTGGGATTAATCAATGAAAATTCAATATCCTAAATCTACGGGTTCTGAATTTAATAAATTTGGTGGACTTGATCTTTTATCGGCTCACGGTGAAGTAGTTAACGAAGCAGCTAAAACTCGAGGCTGGCGTTATACAGGTTTCAGTTCTGCTGAACGTATGCTAGAAATATCTGATATACGTAAGTATGCTAAGCAATCTTCTGAAGAAAGAGAAAGATATACTCAATATCAACAAAGACAGTTAAGCATTGCTTCTCAATGGGCTCCTTTAACAGCAATGAACAGCAATGAAAATCAAATAAAAGAAAGGCATAAAGAGTTTTTTGAAGAGCACGGTGAAGTTAAGATGCTAACTCCAGATGCTGCTAATGAGCAGTATGGGATTGAAAATGAATTATCTTTTAGTGAACCAGTTTCTAATTTAGAAGCTCATGTATTACACGGAAGAAAACAAGAAGAAATTAAATTTAACTTTGCTTTAGATCGAGCTTACGGTTCTCAGTTTTGGAAAGGAATGGGCCTTGAATTAGTACAGGCGTTACTAGATCCAGCAATGGTTCCTTTACTTTTTATTCCTCCTCTTGGCGGAGCTAAAGTCACAGCAGCTTTAGGATTACAAGGAAGTAAGTTAGGAACAAGAGCAGTCACGGGAGGTTTAGCAGGTTTTTATGGGTCGTTAGCAATAGAACCATTAATTTACGGTGCAGCAACACAAGAACAAGCCCACTACAACCTTATAAATTCTTTAATGAATGTAACTTTTGGAACTGTAGCAGGAGGCGGTTTACATTCCGTTGGCGGAGCTGTTGTCGACGGACTTAGGTATATAAGAAAAAACAGGCATATGTCTGCTTTAAATACAGCTGTTAATCAAGCTGTAAATGGTGAATCTGTAGAAGTAAGTCCTATAGCTCATGGTAGTGATGAGCCACAATTTAATACAGTAGAGAGTAGCTTTGAAGGTAATCCTAATGGCAGAAATTTTGAAGAAGGTCAAAATGTACCTATAGCCGATTCAAATGCTCCTGTTCAAAAAGGTATGACCGGGGAATATAAACCGCATAGTAACGTTGATGAATCGTTAGGATTAATTAAAAACGCAGAAAAAGCCAAAAACTTAAGTGGCGTAAAACTTAAGCAAGCTTTATCTAAGAGTAAAGATTTTTTAGAAGCTGTTGCAGAAGCAGCTAGACTAAAAACAAAGCAAAAACTTTTATTTAGGGTAAAAACTAAAAACGGAGATTTTGTTTTAGTCAGAGGTAAAGAAGGTGAACCTTTACATCTTTTTTCTAGTGACGATGCTTTTTCTGGTAAAACATGGTTAATGCAATATTCTGACGATTTTGCAGAAACAATAGGAGAAGCAACACAAACTGGTATGCTTATGCATGGCGTTGATATGGCTAAATCCGATATTAACTATGCAGGAACTATAAAATTAGAAGAAGGGTTTTTACACCACGTTATTGAGGTAAACAACGCGGATTTTAATCCTAAAATGAACCAAAAAGATGTTGTTATTGCTTCACCTAAAGACGCAGTAAAACTTTTTGAAGGAGATGCTAGTATTGGCGCTTTTGCAGATCAACTTCCTTCAGGTCCAACAGGTGTAAAAAGTCAACTAGGTCATTATGATAAATCAGAATTTTTATATGAACAAAAATTCCAGTTTGACGAACAGCTTTTAGATACCAATTTAAAACAAACAGGGGATCAAGCTGGTACTCAAAAAGGAGGCTTTTTTAAAGACGCTGCTACTAATACCGATTGGTACGTTAAATACCCAAAAGATACAGATATAGCTAAATCAGAATTTTTAGCTGCTGTTATGTACCGATTATTTGGTGTTGAATATCCAGAGCCAAAACTAGTAGGGGATGCTTCAGGAAAAATTGTAGGTGTTGCATCTAAAATAATCCCAGGCGGGAAGATGCTTACACCAGATCAATTTGCTACATTACCGGAATCTGTAAGACAAGCGTTTTTAAAAGATTTACCTATTGATATGTTTTTAGGAAATTGGGACGTGGTAGGAAATGCTCCTAATTTTAATTTAATGCTACTTCCTAATGGAAAAATAATACGGATTGATGCTGGTGGTTCTTTAATGTTTAGAGCTCAAGGAGGGTTAAAAGACCTAGACCCGAGTATTAAAGAATTTCAGTCTATGTTAAGTGCAAGTAAAAGTCCTCATATTTCTAAAATGGTACAAGACTTACAGCTTTTAAGCGTAGAAGAAGATTCGTTTTTTCATAATGCAATTAAAAAAATATTTCAAGCAGATCCTGAAGAATTGGAGGGAATTATTAGATCCGTAGGATTAAGTAAAGAAGTAGAAACAAATACTATCGCTTTTATAAATTCTAGACTTAATACTCTTAAACACAAAAATGCGGCATTTAGCGAAATAGCAAGTGAAACATCTTTTAAAAAAGGTACTATACTTGCTGGAAGTAACTCTGAAGCTAAAAAAGCTTTAAAGGCAATGAATGAACAAACCTCAGGAAGAGTTACTGAACAAGAAGGAAAACTAATCAGTTCGTACACTGGTTCTGGCCATATTTGGATGAACAGAGTTTTACGTGGCGACGATCCGTTTGAAGCAGGTGTTAATTACTCGTCTGCTATGGATTGGGCTCAGATGTCAAAAAAATGGGATAAACTTATCGTTGATGATTCTAGAAATCTTAATCAAATAATAAAGAATATTACTAATGATTTTACTAAACAAGAAGACGATCTTGTAAAAGAAGCCATACGAAATTGGGTTAAAACTAAAATAGTTCCAGGAATGAATAAAGCTTTTGATAAATTTACTGTTGATAAAAAATTAGAATTATGGCGAGGAGGCGTTCCGCTTCAAGCTTTTAATGGTATTAAAGGATTAAAATTAACAAATCAAAAAGGCAGTATTCATACAGCTAGAGCTATGATTGGTGAAACTATTAAAATGAATGGCTTTACTTCGTCTAGCCTTAGTAAATCATCTGCATCAACTTTTGGAAGTTTAGTAAAAATAAATACTAAGCCTGGCCAAAAAATGCTTTATGCTGATCAAAATCCTTATTGGAGTTATGGGACAGTAGAATACGAAGTTTTACTTCCGCATGGTTCAACATATTTTATTAAAGACGTTATTCCAGATAATAGTTCTAAAGGATGGCATTTTGAGCTTGATTTGCTACTTCCAGGAGAAAAACCTTCAGTCAAAATGCCTATGGAAAGTTCTATTAAAATTGCTCAAAAGCACAAAGAAGCTCCGTCAAATGGTGTTGCTGATATAAATAACAATGACCCAGATCTACAAATAGATCCAAATCAGTCACAAACAACTTTAAAGCCAAATGCTTCTCATGATCTGGCAAATGTTACAAAAGAAATAGATGACTTACAAGAATTATTAAATGCTGAAATTGCAAATATAGATCCTGCTTATGTAAAAGCTGCTACTGATGAAATTAAAAAAATTGATCTAGAAAGTAAAGAAGCCGTAAACATGGCAAAAGATTTATATGATGCTGCTAAAGCAGCAGCCGTGTGCATAAGGAGAGTAGCATGAGTATGAAGCAATGTATTGCTGTAATAAAAAATGCGGCAAAGTCAGGTAAAATAGATGATGATACAGCAATGGAAATGCTACAAGAAGTAGACGACTTTATTAACAAAACTAAAAACATTGATAATATAGATCAAGCTCTTCAGACTCATCTTAAAGAACGTTTTGATGATACTATGCTGGCTGCTGTTATAGAAAAAAGAAATTCTATTTTAAACTCAATGGCTAAAGTTAGAGCAAAAAGCTTTATTGACGGATTTGAAAACCCTGTAGAAGGTTTAATGGCTTTTATGGGTGGATCAATTAAATCTAAATATAAATCTAAGCTTAGTATTGATGTTCAAGGAAAAGCTTTAACAAATAAATACGTTGGAAAACTTATAGATCAAATTGATAAAAACGGAGATTTACAATTTTTTAATGCTGGAAAGCAATTTGACGATTTAATTGCTAGAGAACTTTGGGAGTTAAAACCCGATGGTAACCCAGGAGTAACGAACAATGCTGCAGCACGGAGAATTGCTGAAGTAATACATAGCGTTCAAGAATTAGCAATTAAAAACTCTAACAAGTCAGGATCTTTTATAAGATCTATGCCCGGCTATATTATGAGACAAAGTCATGATATGGGAAAAATAAGAAAGATGGGAGAAGACGAGTGGCTTAACTTTGTTATAGATAAACTAGATTATGAAAAAACTTTTAAAGGAGCAGATCCAGAGAAGTTTTTGAGAGGAGTATATAAAGGATTAGCTTCAGGAATACACCGTCGTTTTAAAGGAGAAGTTCCTGGGGAATCTAACCATCTTAAAGGATTTTTTGGTCCTGGAAATTTAGCTAAAAAGGCAAGTCAAGAAAGAATTTTACATTTTAAAGATGCCGATTCATTTATGGAATATAATCGAGCACTAGGGACCGGGGACCTTAGAGAAGGGGTTGTTCATGGTTTAGAACACTTAGCAAGAAATACAGCTTTGATGAGGAATATGGGAACTAATCCTGCTATGATGCTCGATTCTTTAAGAAAAGATTATAGCCTTAAAGCTCAAGGTGAAGGAAAATTTAAAATTACAGACCAGTTTGGATCTGATAAAATTGATAATATTTTTAAAGAACTAGATGGTACAACAAGGATACCCGTTAATATTAACGGTGCTAGAGTAGGTGCTGGAATAAGAGCAATACAAAACCTTTCTAAGCTCGGTGGTGCTACTATATCTTCTATTACTGACATTCCTAACCAGGCAGCAGAACTTCGCTACCAGGGAAAGCATGTATTAAGTGCTTATGGTAACGCCTTTGCAAATTTATTTAGAGGACGAGGAAACGCAGAAACAAAACAAATGGCAAGAGCTATGGGTGTAGGATTTGATGGAATAACAGGAGATCTTATGTCTAGGTTCCATGCAAACGACCATCTTCCTGGTATGGCAGCTAAAGCCCAGCAAAAGTTTTTTAAACTTAATCTCATGTCTTGGTGGAATGATTCTCATAGAACTGGCATGGTTATGATGATGTCTTCTAATTTAGCTGATAACGCTAAACTTCAGTGGACTAAAATGAATCCTCGTTTACAAAATGTTTTAAAACAATACGGAATTGGCGATGCAGAGTGGAATGTTTATCGACAGTTTGGCATAAAAAAGACTGCTAAAGGTCCTATGATGATTAGCGAAGGTTTAGAAACAATGTCTGATGATGCGGTTTCTCAATACCTACAGTCTGTAGGAAAACCCGTTAATAGAAGAAATATTTTAGATGCTCGTGACGAACTTATGAGTATGCTAGATTCATTTTATATGGATAGAGCCGATCACGGAATTCCAATGCCCGGTGCAAGAGAACGTGCGATTATGAACCAAGGAACTCGGTCCGGTACTATTCCTGGGGAAATGTATAGGCTAATGATGCAGTTTAAATCTTTTCCTATTACTATTGTTAGACGAGCAATAGGACGAGAAGTATATGGCCAAGAAGGTGGAAAAGCGGATTTAATGGGTTTAGCTCAGTTAATGGTTGCTACTACAATTTTTGGGTATGGCGCAATGTACATGAAAGATGTTTTAAAAGGCAGGTCACCAAGAGAATTTAGCGATGATATAGGCCATAATGCAAAAATTTTATCTGCAGCTATGACACAAGGTGGCGGATTAGGAATTTACGGAGATTTTTTATTTGGAGAATATAGTCGTTTTGGAGCCAGTTTTACTGATACGCTTATAGGTCCAACATTTGGCCAGGTGGATTCTATTGCAGAATTGTACTCAAAAGCTGTACGAGGTCAAGATGTAGGCGCAACATTATTAAATATTGCAAAAAGTAATACTCCTTTTGTTAATTTATTTTATACAAAAATGGCTGTAGATTACTTATTTTTATACCAACTTCAAGAAATGGTAAATCCGGGGTATCTTTCTAGATTAGAACAGCGTATAATGCGAGACAATAACCAAACGTTTTTCTTGCCTCCTTCTAGGGCTGTACCGTACGGTGGAGGCGGTAGAGTATTTGAAGGAGTAAGACAATGACAGTAGGAACAGCTTTAAAAAGAAGCATACAAGTAGGAACAGGGTCAACTGCTACTTTTGCTTTTAACGGACCTGTTGATAGTGTTGATGAAATTTCTGTTTATAGCTTTGTAATTTCTACTTCAGTAACCGCTTTATTAACAAGAGGGGGTGGAGGTACTTATGACTATAATGTTTCATTAAATGCTGCTACTAAGTTTGCTACTATTACTTTAAACAACAATCTTCCTGATACACATAAACTAGTAATTGTAAGAAACGTTCCTTTAACGCAAGCAACTGACTATGTCGAGGGAGATGCTTTTGCTGCAGAAACGCATGAATCAGCTTTAGATAAATTAACTTTAATTTCTACAATGATCCAAGAACAAGTTGATCGTTCGCTTAAAATTCCTGTATCAGATAACAGTTCCTCTGTTGAAATCCCAGCTGCAGCTTCAAGAGCTGGTAAAGTATTAACGTTTAACGCTAGTACAGGACTTCCAGAAACAAGTATAACAACAAGCTTTTTAGAAGGAACTGATATATCTACGGTTGCAAGTAATATTTCAAGTGTAAATACAACTGCAAGTAATATTTCAAGTATTAATACAAATACAAGCAATATGTCGTCTATTACTTCTGCTGCAGCAAATGCAACTAAAGCAGAAAATTATGCAACTAAAGTTGATGGAGAAGTTGAAAGTGGAACCTATTCGTCAAAAGCGTGGGCATTGGGTGGCACTGGAGTTACAGATACCGCAGGAGCAGGAAGTGCTAAATCCTGGGCGGTAGAATCTGATTCAGTTGATGGTACTGAACATTCGTCAAAATCTTACGCAATTAGTGGTACTGCTATTTCAGCAGGATCCGCAAAACAATGGGCATTAGGTGGCGGATCAGGGTTTACTGAAGGTACGGCAGTTAGCGGTGGTGTGTATTCTGCGAGGTATTACGCAAGTCAAGCGGCAAACTCTGCGGCAAGTGCTGGCAATAGTTTGTCCTCATTTCAAGAAGTATGGCAGGGATCAGGTTCAAGTGATCCTTCGGGTGGAACAGTATCTACTGGTGACTTATTCTTTAATACCTCAACCAATCAATTAAAGGTTTACAACGGAACTGCTTGGCAAGTTGCTGCGGTTGATTCATCGGCTGTAGCCTCACCTGGGCAAGCTCTTGCATTTGCCATTGCACTATAAGGAGTAAAATATATGGCGCAGAATTTTAGACAAATAAAAATGAGGAATATAGGCACCTCTGCGGCGGATTTCCCAGACGGTTCTAATTTTGATTCTTATGACTGCATTATTGGAATGAATTTGGCAAATGTGACCGATAATGCAATTACTATTTCTGTTTACATTAAAAACACTAATGATTTTTACATAATAAAAAATATGGTGATACCAAGTGGTTCTGCTTATTCTTTTGATGGCAAAATTAATGTTGTGTCAGGTGACAGACTTTGGATGGTCAGTTCGGCAGCTAATAGCTTAGATGCAATTGTTAGTTTTGTTGATGCAATTTCTGTATAGGAGATTACAATGGGTTGGGTAGGTAACGCACCTCAAAATAGCTATACAAGTTTTGCCAAGCAAGATTTAACAGGTGCTACGGGTGGAACACTTACACTAAGTACGGCAGTAGCAAATGAGCATGAAATTGGATTATATATAAACCATGTTAAACAAGAGCCAACAACCTCGTATACGGCTTCTGGAACAACTATTACACTCCAAGGTTATACGGTTACAGCAAGCGATGATATATACGTCGTGCATCTTGGAAAAGCAATACAGACGGTAGTGCCTCCTGATGGTAGTGTAACGAATGCAAAGCTAGCATCACCTCTAGGAGGAGCAGTACACATAAGAACGGCAGACAGCGGTGCAACAGCAGATAGTGGTGCTAATGATTTAGTAGTAGAAAATTCTTCAAATGCTGGTATATCAATTTTATCAGGCGCAAGTTCTAGTGGTGCTGTTTATTTTGGAGATAGTGGGTCTGCTTATGATGGTTATATACAATATGACCAAACAAATAGAAAGTTTAATTTTGCGACAGCGACTGGAGTTCGTATGAGCATTGATGCAAATGGTTATGTAACAACGCCAAATAGACCAGCTTTTTATGTTCATACTCCAGGGGGTAGTGATGGAGGTGGAGGTGATGGTACTGCTAATGGGTATTTAGCTTTTACTGTGACTAAACATAATATAGGAAGCCATTTTGATGGAACAAATTTTACTTGTCCTGTAGCAGGTTTGTATAGTTTTAGTTGGCATATTCTTAGTACTATGTCCTCCTATTCTGCAACTTGGCATTATGGGTTTATAGCTCATACTCCTTCTGGTGGTTCTACTTCTGCCTATGCTTATGGGCAAACTTATAATAACACTGGAACTGCAACAGGAGTACATCACGGGGCTACCGTTACAATTAATTGTGGTGCTGGAGATGGAGTTAAACTTTATCATTATGGTAATTACGCTGACGCACATCAATCAAATTACAGTTGGTTTACTGGACACTTAATAGGATAATAAAATGCCAATATCAAGATTACTACCAGCGAGTTTTGAACAACCTAATCCAGTTAATTTAATAATTAATGGAAATTTGAACTGTTGGCAAAGAGCAACAGCGGCAACGGCACAAACAGATGGAGCTTATAAAACTGCAGATAGATTTTTTGGGTGGCTTTCTGGTGGTGGGGCATATACTACAGAAAGGTCAACAGGCCACTTAGCTACCACAGGACATGAAAATGCACTAAAAATTGCTGTTACAACTGCTGACACTTCTATTGCCGCTTCAGATTATTATGCTATTGTTCACAAAATTGAGGCTCAAAACCTACAATCTTTGCAGTATGGTTCTTCTTCTGCAAAAGCAATTACTTTATCATTTTGGATTAGAGCTACAAAGACAGGAACACACACCCTTTTTGTGTCAAAAAACGACAGCACCCAATATATCTATGTTGCAGAGTATACTGTTAGTTCAAGTGATACTTGGGAGCATAAAACTATAACCATAGAACCTGACAGTAATATCAAAGCAGGGGCTGGAGCAATAGTAAACGATAATGGGGCTGGTTTTACGATTGGTTGGATTTTAAAGTACGGCTCAAATAATGATGGAACTGCTAATGCTTGGCAGACAGGAAAATATACAACCAGTAATCAAGTAAATAATATGGATAGCACATCTAATACTTGGTATATAACAGGAGTGTGCCTTAATGAAGGCGAGAAATCACTTTCTGGAAATGATGGAAAATCTTTCCCTCACGAAACCTACGCAGAGACATTGGAGAAGTGCTTGAGATATTATGAAATATCTCCAACGATTTATGCACTACATTATAATGCGGCAAATCATTCACTAGGTACTGTACATTATAAGGTTGTTAAACGAGCAACACCAACAAGTACTCTTAGTAGTAATGCTGGAGGTGCAACGGCAGGAACTTCAAATAATTTAGGTAACTACGTTTTTTGGTCAGGTACTCAAGCTGGAAACAGTGCTATATTAACAGCAGATGCGGAGTTATAAAGATGGATATAAAAGAAGCAAAATATTGTGTAATAGAAAACAGACCTAAATATATTCAAGCAGTAATTGATGGACAAACATGTTCTGTACCTATTGAAGAAGGCAATCGCCATTATGACGAAATCATGCGTCAGGTCGCAGACAAAAAGCTAACAATCAAGGAGGCTGACTAATGCCCTGGGTTGGTAAAGAGCCATTAACAGGAGAATATATTCTTCTAGATAGTATTACAACTTCTGCAACAGCCACATATGCTTTGACAAGAAACAGCGCTGCATTTGCTCCTGCATCTGCGCAGCAATTAATTGTAAGTTTAAATGGCGTTACTCAAGCGCCAATACATGCTTTTACTGTTTCAGGAACAAATCTTGTTTTTGCTGAGGCACTAACAGCATCTGATGTGATCGACTACGTACTCTGCTTAGGAGAAGTTGGTAACTCTGTAACACCGACAGATGGCTCAGTGACTGGCCCTAAAATGTCATCCACAATTTACAGGGAAGGTATCCGAATTAATTCAAGCACAATCACAAGTAATGTTACGATTGCTTCTGGAGAACGAGGAATGGTGGCTGGGAATATTACAATAAATTCTGGTGTCACATTAACAGTCAATGGGGAGCTAACAATTGTCTAAATTATATGTCGATGAACTACATCCGAAAACCAGTGGTGGTGCTGTAAAAATACCTAACAAGATTTCTTTCTTAGCTGTTGGAGCGGCTGGTGCTTATGCAACAACAAGTCCAGTTATTCCAGCTACTGTAAAATATAATTATGGCAATGGATATAGTTCATCTACAGGACGATTTACTGTTCCAAGTGGAGGTGCTGGATTATACTGGTTTCATGCACATTTTGGAATTGTTCAGACTACTTCTACTAGTGGAAGTTGTTATCCAAGAATGAATTTTTATAATGCGGCTGGATCGGCTATATACCAACCTTATACATACTGGAATCATCCTGACAGTGCTTCTTACGGATCTTGTCCTATAACTGCTATTTTTGATTTAGCGGTAGGTGATTACGTTTATTTAACTTTTGCCCAAACAAATGCACAGTATTATAATAGTGCTTCTGAATTAAGTTTTCAAGGGTATTTAATAGGATGAGGAGAACGATATGAGCGGAATAATTCAAGCAACAAATCTTCAAGTTGATAATATCAAGCATAGTGGTGGAACAAGTTCAGCAACAATCACAAGTGGGGGTGAGCTTATACAAACTAATTATATGATAGATATGTTTAGATTGACTGCCGACCTTGACGCAGACGGAGCGCTTACAAGTTGGGAACGCATTGATGATGCAAGTTCTGGCACAATAGGTACAAATATGTCTGTTTCGTCAGGAGTATTCACATTTCCAAGAACAGGTTTATATCGTGTTGATGTTATGTCAGATATTTATACAACTAATGATGACCTAGTTATAAGAGTAGCATTACAAGTTACTCAAAATAATGGTGGTGCATGGGATGAAGTTATGAGAGTTGGAGCAGGGGAAGATGGTACAGCTAACGTAAATAACTCTGTTGCAGGTTTTACATTAGTTAATGTAACCGATACTTCAAATGTAAAAGTAAGATTAGATTTAGCTAGTGTTTCCACTGGTGGAGCAATAGAAGGTTCAAGTGGTACTACTAGAACTGGAATCATGTTTGAACGAAAGGGACCATCACAATGACAAGCACACTCAAAGTAGACAATATAGCCCATTCTGGTGGCACTACAGGTTTAACTATTAATAGTGATGGAAGAGTGCTTCAACCAAACCTTCCTTCTTGGAGAGTAAGTATATCTTCAGACGCAAATGTTTCAAGTGACACAGCTTGGCAAGTTGTAGCATGGAATGAAACAGATGATAGTGCTGAAAATCTATATTTACAAGGAGGTATTACAGTATCTAGTAATAAAATAGTTATCCCAGTTGCAGGAGTTTATATGTTTGGAGTTAACCTAAGAATTGATGGGATTTCTAACGGCAATTATTTAACTGCTGTTATGGAAAAAAATGATAGTTCTACGGATAATGCTGAAGCAGAATTTGTTGAACAAAATGTAGGAGCTACCTACGCAACAGTTTCTATGAGTTCTGTTATGAAGTTTGCGGCTTCAGACACAATAAGAGTGAGAGTAGCATCACCAGATGGAACTTATACAATTCAAGATAATTGCACATTTTATGGAGCATTTTTAGGATAAGGAGAACCAAATGGCACTAACTAAACTAAGTCATGCGTCAATGCCAACTGGGTCTGTGTTGCAAGTTGTAACTCATTATTGGAATACTGAGCATAATTCAGGTACTTTAAGTGATGCTGATATTACTGGAAGTAGTTTTAACTTTACACCAAAATTTAGTAACTCTAAACTTGTGATTAATTGTTGTGTTTCTCTTTCTTATTATAAAGGAACTAGCGCAGTAGATATAGGAGCTATGTATTATGTAAGATATGGCTCTACAGATATTATGAAACCAACTGGAAATTATCAAAATTATATTGATAACTCTCAAAATCAAGCGACCTTGCAAAATTTAACAGTTGAAATAAGTCCATCTAGTACATCAGAAGCAACTATTAAATTAAGAGGCAGACCTTATAGTACAGATGATTATATTAGATTTAATGAAGGTGGTAAGTTTTATAGTACTATACAGGCAATGGAAATAGCTGGATAATGGATCCACTTACAATAAGTGCTGCTATTTCTACAGCAACAGCAGCTTTTGGAGGAATAAAAAAAGCTTTTATGGCCGGTCGAGAACTAGAAGCTATGACCGCAGATTTATCTAAATGGATGGGAGCAGTTTCAGATGTAGCAAACATAGAAAAACGCGCAAAAAATCCTTCTATGTTTCGAAAAGTATTTTATGGTCAATCTATAGAACAGGAAGCTATTGAAGCATTTACCGCTAAGAAAAAACTAGAAGCACAGAGAGATGAACTTAAAACGTTTATTATGTTTACACACGGAACAAAAGCATGGGATGAACTTATAAGTATGGAAGGTCAAATAAGAAAACGCAGACAGAAAGAAGTATATGAAGCGCAAGAACGTAAAGAAAAAATTATATTCTGGACTATTGGCATCTGTACCTTTGGTCTCGGCATTGCTATCCTCATTGCTTTTACTTATGGTCTCGTCTTGCTTGACAGAAGGACATGAACATGAAAGGAGAAACACGCTTGAAAACGGAGGCTACACAATCTGCCGGCTCAAAAAAGTCGAAAAAGTCCACGAAAGTTTTAAAGGAAAAAAGCTCCGCCAGTACTGGTGCCTTTACGAAGGAGCAAACGGATCGGGAGGTATCGAGATTATGGAAAGTATTGATGCATGTCCTCGAGAAATTGTATGTCTTTACGATCCGAAAGAAAAACCACCGACGTTAAAAGATATGTTAAACGCTATGAGAGAGGCTTTTAAATGACAGCAGAAGAACTAGAAGAACTAGAGATAGAAGAAAAGAAACTTAGACTTGAGAACAACAATGCTAAAGAAGACCAGCAAAGATATATGGTTTGGTTTTCTGCTATATCAGTAACTTTATATATTGGTATACTTATGACTGACGTTGTTTCTCTTGAAAGACTTGACCACCTATCTTCTATAGGTAATACTTGGGTGTTAAGTAATATGGGTATCATTGGTGCTTTTATTGCATCAAATGTTTTTAGAAAGAATAACGAATGATAGAAAGTTTAATAGGTCCAGTTACCGGTTTACTAGATAAATTTGTAGAAGACAAAGATCAAAAAGCTAAACTGGCTCACGAGATAGCTACTATGGGAGAACGTCACGCCCAACAAATAGCTATGGCGCAGATTGAAGTGAATAAAGCAGAAGCTGCTTCGGGCAGTATATTTAAAGGTGGCTGGAGACCCTTCATTGGCTGGGTCTGTGGCATTGCTTTTGCTTATCATTTCATTCTGCAGCCTACTCTTGTTTTTATTTTAACAGCAGCAGGAGTAGCTTTACCTGATTTACCTGAGTTTGACATGAGTACATTACTTCCAGTACTAGGTGGCATGCTAGGCATCGGGGGATTACGTACATACGAAAAACAAAAAGGACTTGCTAAATGAAAGAAAATTTTGACAAATGTTTAGAGATGCTTTTGCATCACGAAGGTGGGTATGTAAACCATCCTGACGATCCAGGAGGAATAACTAATTTAGGGGTTACTAAAAAAGTTTATGAAACATGGGTGGGTCGCAAAGTATCTGAACAAGAAATGAAAGACCTTACGCCTGCTGACGTTGCTCCGATATATAAAAGAAACTATTGGGACCGTATTCAAGGAGACAACTTGCCTTCTGGTATAGATTGGGCAGCATTCGACTGGGCGGTTAATAGCGGTACTGGACGCTCTGCTAAAGCTGTGCAGCAAATAGTGGGAGCAGAACAAGACGGAGCTATAGGACCTAAAACCTTGGCCCTAATTGAAAAGCAAGACCCACAGTTTATGGTAAAAGAATTTGGAAAAATTAGACAGGAGTTTTATGAAAATTTATCTACTTTTAAAACGTTTGGTAAAGGCTGGACTAGACGCAATAAAGAAACTACTGATGTGGCCTTGGAAATGGTTTAGGTCTAGGCGGAGGTGACTCCAACATTAAAGGTCTAGTAAATTCGGCACAAAGTATATTTTTATCAGGATACCGTTGTTTAGCTTCTTCTTGACAATTTTCTTGAGAAGAAAATTCTAAAAAAACTACAAGAACGTATACCTTTACTTCACCCATTCTCTCCACTCGTCACCCATGACTTGCTGGGCTATATTCTTTTTATCTTTTAAAGCATTAACTATTTTTTCATCAATTGTTCCTCGACATATCATGTCAACGTAAACGACTGTTTTGTCTTGACCGATTCTATGAGCTCTATCTTCAGATTGTAACCTGTGTTCTAAGTTAAAGTTATTAGAATAATAAACTACAGTATCAGCAGCTGTAAGTGTAATACCCATAGAACCTGTTTGAGGATTTCCTACAAAGAAACGGCAGGTTTTATCTTGTTGAAACCTATCAATAGCGGTGTTCCTATCATCTTGACTCACGGCCCCATAATAAGCTACAGTAGACTCATCACCATACTCTGTTTTAAGAGCCGCTAGAATTGCTTTAATATCTTCTATGTATGTTGCCCATATAATTACTTTGTTTGGTGCCTCTTCTAAAACTTGTAAGAGCTCTTTAATTCTATTATTAGGTATTTGAATTATTTCTTTTTCATCAGAAGTATAGTGACCACAAGTAACTTGGTGTAATCTTAACATTTGAGTAAGTACTGTATCAACAGAAAGAATCTTGTTTTCAAGAGAAGTAACAGCAAAATCAGATAGCTGCTTATAAACTGTTTTTTGTTCTGGTGTTAAGTCAATTTCTCTATACTGATATATTTTAGGTGGTAAGTCTAAGCACTGTTCTTTTTTAATTCTAAAAGAATATGGTTGTATTAGTTCATTTAATTCTTCTAGTCTTTGATACCCGACTACTTTTTTAAATGATCTAGTTCCTGCTTTCATATCTACAACGACAGCATACCTATTTCTAAAAGTATAGTAGCTGCTAAAACCTAAACACACATCATTAAGAAAATTAAACTGTGTATATAAATCTAAAGGACTACGAGTTACAGGCTCTCCTGTTAATATTCTTTTGTATCGAGCAAGCAATCCAATTTTAATAATGCTTTTAGTACGTGCTGCTTTAGGGTTTTTAATAGTTGTTGACTCGTCTACAACCATCATTGAATTACCTCCACAACGTAAAAAGGTTGTAGCAAATTTAGTTCCTTTACTAGTACTAAAGGCTTCAACATTCATTACTAATATTTTAAGATCAAGTGTACCTTGTAATATTTTTTCTAACTTTTGCTTTTGATCTTTAGTAGGAGCTGCAGACCAAGTTGCAATTTTAGTTTGAATATGGTCTGGCATGTGAGTTGGGACTTCATTGCGTGTCCAATTCTGATAAGTACCCTTGGGGGCAATTATTAAAACGGAATCTATCCGACCTCGATCATATAAATAAGCAATGTTATCTATAATAACCTTAGATTTGCCAGTTCCCATGTCCATAAACAGTGCAAACTCATCTTTTTCTTTAGAAAGTTCCCAGGCCTTTCTCTGATGGGCGTAGGGACGGGTCTTAAATGGGTATATATTACTATGCGTCATACTTTTCTCCGCTCTCTATGGTCATCCTCTGAGGTCAAATTTCGAAAAACAGGCGGGAAGATGGCTGAATTATGTTTAACCCGCTCTTTGCACGCGTAGCTGCCACATAAAACACTCTTAACTCGTCATCAGGAAACATTTGCATGTATCTATGTGATCGAGCAGCCATGTCAGTGATAATAGCAACGTGATCTGCTTCTCCTCCTTTGACTCCGTGGATTGTATTAATTTTAATTCTTGGTTTTAAAAGACTTTCGCCTTGTCTTTTAGCTGCTAAGAAGTATTCTCTTAGGGTTGCGCTTATATTACCAAAGACCTTGAACCAAGGACCATAGTCTACTGGCAAATCTGATAAAGCATAAATACGTTCGTCATCAATATTTTTTAAGGAGAAACCATGAAACCGACGAATATTTTTAAGCTGCTTACCAACTACTGTTTCGCCATGTCCGAGTCTAGTCCAATCTTTAATTGCTCTCAATGCACTAGATTGGAGAGGTTTACGGCTTGGGCTTTCATAAGGATAACCGTTTTGCTCGCAAATACGTTCATAGTGTCGTAGTAAGTAATCGTTCCTAGCTAGGCATAGCCATTCTCCAGAATCAAGTTCTAAGTCTTCTACGCTAAAGTGATAAGCAACATACCCAGGGGATCCATTGTGGCTAAAACGCTTTGGTTCTCTGTTTTCAATGTTATCTAGGATGTCCTTGGCTATAGTATGTACAGCTTTAGGTATACGATATGAATGAGAGAGCACTGTTTTTGTACCAGGAAGATTAGTAAACTCATCTACTGCTGCTCCCGCCCATCGGTATATCGCTTGGTCATCATCACCAGCAGCATATTTAAGTGGAATATCTGAAGCTAGTTTGTGAACTACTTTCCATTGCATTTTAGATAAGTCCTGAGCTTCGTCTACAAATAAAGCATCTAACTTAGGAGCATGTCCTTCTTTTATCCATTTATCTAGTAAATCAGTAAAGTCTAAAAGCTTACGCTTTTCTTTATACTGTGCTAAAGCATTAGAAGCGATAACAAGTTGAGCATAGTTAAGATCATCGTCAACTGTTTTTTCATAAACTTCTCTAAGTGATAAACCGCTAATTCTAGAAAGATTATCTAAGAAAAATAACCTGTCTCCAATAGGCATTGACTGGACGTATGCTTCATCATTCATGATTCCTGTGCCTGATACATCAACTCCAAGAAGTTCTCCTAGTTCTATCCAATGTTCTTTTTGCATCATACCACTTGGATTAGTACCAAGCTGCATAAAACAGAAGCTATGTATTGTTCGAAAATAAATTAAATCTTCATCTGTCAAGTTAAACTTTTCTTGAGCCCTGGTCCTAGCTTCATTAGCCGCACGTCTAGTAAATGCGATGTAACCTATACGACTAGGATCAGTTCCTTTTTTAATTTGATCTTCTACAAACTTAATACCGTATGTAGTTTTTCCAGTACCAGGTGGACCAAATACTATGTTCCAATCAGAAGAGGTCATCTTTACCTTCTACTTTTGGAGTTTCTAATTCTTCTGTATTTTGGTCAAAAGTAGGAATAGACCAGCAGTTAACTCCTTTTCCTTTACAATTAAAAAAGTGGTGTTCAGCATCTTGGTTTTTTAGAATTGACGTAACTTGGTGAACCCTATAATCTCTAAAATGTATTCTATCTAGATAAGCCATTAAGTCTGTAATTCTAAAATAATGACGACCATTTTCTGTCCATGGTTTACCAAGTATAAGCTCATCTCTATTTTTAGCTTGTACTCTTCCATTACAAAACCTATCGATGTGTTCCATAAGCTGACCAATAGGACTAGCATCAGCCGGAGCTTCTACTATAGTTAAGTTTTCTAATAAATGGTTTATTAACTTAGTCCATGCTTGATCAGACATTTTATTAGGCATAGTGTTTAGTTTTTCCATGCACTTACGTTGAAACCTTCTTTGGTTTTGTAAATCATCTGTTTCTAACTCTAATCTACCTCCACCATCTACATCTAAAAACCAAATAGGAGGAGCTGTATTAAATTTAGTAAGACTATGGATTGCTGGAAGATCATTACTACCATCAATACCAAATTTCCGAAGTTTACAAACAGCAGCATTACAATACGGTGCAATAGGTGCTTTGCTGCAAGTAAACTGATATTCTTTTCTACTTGCAGATTTAACTACGGCTTGTACTTCTGAACTAGATAAAGGTGGATCCATTAGTTTTATATTAAAACTTTCCATATCCGGTTTCCAGTTATCAGGATCTCTTTTACGACAATATACTGCTATATTAAAAAGTCCATTATTTCTAGTACCAGAAGGAAAACCTTGTGTACTTAAATGCTGGAGACAAGGAGGTCCGTCATCAAAGTCCGATGTTGGCTGCTTAATTTTAAGGTCTTGTAATTCAGAAAGACTTAATCTAGCAGCTAAAGCTTTTTCTACAAACTCGTTAGGCTTTAATTTATTGCACCAGCGCTCTGTATTAAAATAAGGCATATTGATCCACTGACCCACATCTCCTCTATCTGCTAAAATTTGAGTTTGCTTAGGAAATATTTCTGATCCTCCAAAGCCTAATGCTGCTGCCATATCTCTTAGTTTTGCTTGTAGTATATCTGCTGGTACCCATTCTTTTGTAAATAAATACATATGAACACCTCCACTTTTCGATTGACAAGGCCATAGTGGAAGATTTAATGTTTTAAGTTTCTCATTAATCTTTTTTAAATCTAATCCGTCATACTGGTCTACATCAATTGCTCCAAACCTACAGCAACTGTCATCATTTATAGGAATAATACCTAATCCTTTTTGGCCGGCTAAATGCATTTCCCATTTGGTTTCAGTAACGTCTTCTCTAACGGTTTTAGCAATGCCTTGCTTTTTACCGTCAGCTCTTTCGCCACTAATATCATAGCTGCCATGGGCTCTTTCTAAGCCCATAAATAATTCTTTAAACTGTTTTTTCATAGTGGTTAGGGGACCTTAATAAATAAGATCCCCTACTCCTTTACATTATATCAGAAGCAGCGTTTGTATCTGTTTCAGGCATAGGAGGTCCTGCTTGTACTTCTCCTTTTGTAACCTGGTGACAAAATTGCTTGGCATCTTGATATAGTCCTTGGTCATTTACTGGCTTTAATAATTCAATATCCCAGCCGTACCAAGAACCCTGCTCGTTTTTACTCATAACAGTACTCATCTTATACATATGTGAGTATCTTGCTGGAGTAACCATTTGACCATCAGGACCTGGAACTTTAAGACCAGCCATAACACTGTTCCAGCGTCTGTTCGGTTTAAGCTGAGTGCTAGTCATGGTAATTAATCCTCTGTCATAACCAGCATCTGTAACAGTAATTACAAAATGATTTGCGGTTTCAACAAGGATATTTCCTGATTTAGTTATCAGCTTATTATCAACACGAGAATGCTCTGGTAACTTTTTAGCAGCGTGTACTCCGACAAGACCACCGCCTTGTTCTCTTGGTACCCATTCAACAAAATTTCTTACATAGCCGCAAGGAACTATTGTAATAGAATCTGTTGCTACTTCAGTAACAGTATTCCAAATCTGTCCTGCTTTAGCATCGCTTGTGTCAAGTTGTGGTGACATTTTTTGTAATATCACTAGGTATGGGATAGCATAATCCTGTGCGGTCATACCATCTAATCCATCAGAGGCATCTTCTGCAAAATTAATAACAGAAGGAAGTTGCTCTTTATTTTTTTGTAAACCATGAGCCATGATTTAGTCCTCCTTAATTGATGTTTTCTGCCCAATATAAATACCGAGTAAGTCCATGGGCAGTGTCTGTCCTTTCTCGGTTTGCTCTTTCACCCAACCTCCAAGTGTTTGGTGATGAACTCCTGTTTTACTAGAAAATTTTTGCTTGTCGTCTCTTAAAGTCATTTTCATAGCTTCAGCTTTTGCATCTTCGCCTTTACCATAGTCGATAGTAATAGTATTTTTAATTAAATCTCCATGATTATTGTTTCTTAACCAGTCATGAGCTTCATCTATTCTATCTTTAGGAATTGACGCACTGTAAAAATTAGAGAGTTTAATACGATAATCAACTCCATTTATATTTGCTTTTCCATCTAATCCTACTAGACCTAACTCAGCAACAGCTTCAGGAAATTCTATTTCGCTAATTTGCTTTAATTCTTGCTTTTTCTTTTTAAGTCTTTCTTCTGCAACTTCAATTTCAATTCCTAAATTAATATGCTTTTGCATAAGATCTAATAATACAGGATTTGTGATATTAGTTTTCGTCATCTAATTCTCCTTTATATAAAGAAACTTCTACAACATAATAAGCCATTTCTTGCTTATCCCATTTTAAAAGTTTAAGTTTGCCACGATTAGCATCAGATGCAACAGCACCAGCCATTGCTATAGCTGCAGGATCTCCCATTAATAATAAATAATCATTATCAGAAAAATTCCTTAATTTATCTCTAAGTCTACGTATTGTAGGACTTGAGCTAAAAGCTACATTACCAGGAGGTAGCAAAATGTCTATAGTACCATACATAGTAGCAGGAATAAGGTTTCTACCTCTAGCTTCCTGAACCACGTAAACTTTTGGTCCTACAATATCCATACTTGGTTTCATACCATTCTCCTTTCTAAGATTTATAGTACTTTTATTTTTAATTTTTGTAAATATGACCATACAATTTTTCCGATATTTTCTGCCAGTTCCAAGGTTTTTTAAATTTTTCGTGTTCAATTTTTTCAATCGGAATTTTGCAGCTTTTTCTATCTTTTGCAGGAATAGCATAGTGAAGCTTACAACAAATATTACGAGCATCAGCAATGCAAAGTTCGTCTTTATCTCGCCATAAAACAGCGCATGCTCCACCATGGCCAACAACTCTTTTATGAAACCAAGATATTTGAGAAGACCTAAAATGTAACCATTTACC
>MDSZ01027661.1_pt1 | contig 42534 bp, 39 predicted proteins | sample 811201 | NCBI WGS metagenome assembly MDSZ01 (sample SAMN05326647, study PRJNA326480) | marine metagenome | isolation source: seawater | place: Indian Ocean: North | collected 2010 | reverse complement strand
TCTTGGTGTGGGATATTATCTTTCAACAAAAAAATTACCAGTCATTTACATGCAAAATTCAGGTTTATCTAATGCTATAAATCCTCTTATTTCAATTGCGCACAAAAAAGTTTACTCAATACCAATGATTTTAATCATCGGATGGAGAGGGTCTCCAAGATTAAAAAATGATGAACCTCAGCATAATGTAAAAGGTTTAATTACTGAGAAAATATTAAAACTTTTAAACATAAAATATTCGATTTTAAGATCAGATAATGATCTAAAAAAATTTGAAAAACACATCAAACATGCAAAAAAAAAAAATTTAATTGTTGCGGGGTTAATAGAGCAGGGCACTTTGTTGAATGAACGAAAACATAAAAATACAGACTTTTATCAATTGGATAAAGAATTATTTCTAAAAACTTTTTTAGAAAATTTAGAAAAGAAAACTAAAATTATATCAAGCACAGGTTATAATTCCAGAGAGCTAATGTACCTTGGAGAAAAATATAATTTAAATAAAAGTAGCGCTTTTTATATGGTTGGAGGAATGGGTCATACAACGTCTGTAAGCTTAGGATATTCTTTATTCAGTAAAAAAAAGGTAGTATGTATTGATGGTGATGGATCTTTTTTAATGCATCTTGGATCAATCAAAACTATTGGTACTTTTGCTAATAATAATTTTAAATATGTATTATTAAATAATAATTCTCACGACTCTGTTGGAGGCCAAAGAACCTACTCTAATAATATAGATTTTGAGAAATTTTCAAAAAGCTTAGGTTTTAAAAAATTTTATTGCATAAAAGAAAAAAAAAATTTAAAAAAAATTATTAAAAAATTTCTTTTAGATAAAAGTCTAAGTTTCTTAGAAGTAAAAGTAACAAACAATAAGTCTACAAAATTACCCAGACCATCAAATCTTATTAAAATTAAAAAAGATTTTATGAAATTATGATTAATTCTCTAGATGATGTTAAGAATTTTTTAAAAGATAAAAATTACAAAAAAATATTTTTACTTTGTGGAAAAAAATCTTTTCAAACTTCTGGTGCGAATACCATACTAGAAGAATTATCAATTAAAAAAAAAATTAAAATATTTTATAAAAAATTTGAAATTCCTGTTCTAAAAGAGCTTATTGATATTACAAATTCAATAAAAAATTATAAGCCAGATTTAATTTTAGCAATCGGAGGTGGGGCAGTTATTGATTATGCTAAAATTGCTAATGTAATAGAAATTAAACAAAATTTAAAAGATTTAATTATAAACTATTCTTATCCATTTAAAAAAAAATATACTAATTTGGCTGTAATACCCACTACTGCTGGTTCAGGTGCAGAAGTTACATCCAATGCAGTAATTTATGTTGATGGAATAAAGTATTCATTTGAAAGTGAACTTTTATTACCTGATAATTTCTTCCTGATTCCAGAATTTTTAGTCTCTGCTCCAAAAAAAATAAAAGCTTCTGCAGGATTTGATGCTATTGCTCAAGCTTTAGAGTCATTGATTTCAAAAAAATCGAATACCAAAAGTATAGAATATGCAAGACAATCTCTAAAAATATCGACAAAGAGTTTTATATCGTTTTTGGATGATTCAAATGAAATTAATGCCGCTGAAATGAGTATAGCCTCTAACTTAGCAGGTAAAGCAATTAGTATTTCAAAAACTACCGCTCCACATGCAACATCCTATCCATTTACATCATTATTTAATATCAGTCATGGTCATGCTGTAAGCTTATTTTTTGAAAATTTTTTTAAATTTAATTTTGATAATTTCCATAAATCAGACGCATTATTTGATCTAAAAAAAAGGTATGATTTAATATTTAAGATATTTGAGGTTGAAAATATTAATGATTTTTCTTTAAAAATTTCGTCAATCAAAAAAAAAGCCAATCTTGAAGATGATTTATCAAAACTTAATATTGATTTGAAAAATAGTTCTGAAAAAATTATTAATGGTATAAATTTATTGAGACTGGGTAATAATCCAGTAAAAATCGACGGTAAAGATATCTACAATATTATTTCAAAAAAAAATTAAAAGAAATCTATAAAATTTAATAGTATAGATATAATGTATTATTTTTAACAATATTTTTAAAATTATGAAATGTGTAATATTAGCTGGCGGACTTGGTACAAGATTATTTGAAGAGACACAAACAAAGCCGAAAGCTTTAGTGGAAGTCGGTGGCAAAACACTAATTGAACATATTATAAATCAATTTTCTAAATATGGTTTCAATGAATTTATTGTATGCTTGGGATATAAGGGTAGTCTAATAAAAAAATATTTTTTAGATTACTATAAAAACAACTTAGATTTCACAATTGATTTTACAAAAAATAAATTTTTTTATGAAAAAAATTTGAATAAAAATTGGAAAATAACATTTGTTAATACAGGCCTAGAAACAGGAACAGCGGGAAGAATTAAATTGGTGAGAAATTATCTTAAAAATGAGAAGTCCTTTTTTCTTACTTATAGCGATGGGGTCTCAAATATAAATTTAAAAAAATTACTAGAATCTCATTATAAAAGCAAAAAAAATATTACAATGAGTGTAACAAGGCCAAAAAATAGATATGGGATAGCCAATATTAATAAAAACAATCTTAAATCATTCAATGAAAAAAAAAGAATTGATAAAAACAACAATTGGATAAATGCAGGTTTTTTTGTACTAAACACAAAAGTTATAAATCATATTAATAGCCTTAAAGAATATTTTGAAGATGAGCCACTATCAAAATTTATAAAAAAAAAAGATGTATCAGTTTATAAGCATAAAGACTTTTGGAGATCTATTGATACTTTGAAAGATAAGACTGAACTGGAAAATATTTGGAAAAAGTATAAAACTTGGAACTTAAAAAGTATGTAATTATTTATTAAAAGATTTAATATAAGTATAAAATAAAATCGCGAAATAATATAAAAAAGAATAAAACGTCATAAGTAAAAGATATTCCTTATGTAAATTTAAAAGAATAAAACAAGAGCCCCAAAAAAGCATATTTGTTCTGGTAAATATAAAGAATTCAACTAATTTAAAAAACAAACTTTTCTTTAGACTGTCATTATTAAATTTAGGTAAAAAAACTATCATTGAGAAATAAACATTGTCTATACAAAATCTAAATCCAATAAATATTAATCCACAAAATAAAAAGTAAATATTATTTTCTGCATAAAAATTTGAAAATATAATTGATAAAATAAAAATATTATCTGCCAACCTATCTAAAGTGCAATCAAGATGTCCTCCAAACGATGATTTCATATTTTTTTTAATTGCAAGATCTCCATCAGCACAGTCTAAAATTAATGAGGAATTAATTAAAAAAAAACTTATTAGATTAAAATAATTCTTTTCAAAAAAAACAATAAATGGAATTGAAATAAGAATTAAAAGAAAAGATATCCACGAAAGATTATTAGGAGTAATTTTTGTGTTTATAATTAATTCTACTAGTTTCTTCGAAAATATTCTGAAAATTTTTTCAATTCCAATATCAGATCGAACTACACTCATTTAATAATTATATATTTATTCAATTTTTTTTATGATTATAGTTTTGTCAAATTTCTTCAATTGATTATAAATCTTTCCTATATATTCTCCCATGATACCAAGAAAAATACTGTTTATTGCTAATATTATTAACATAATGAAGATTTGTGTAGTAAATCCAGCAGGACTACTAGAAGGATCGATAATTTTTTGTATAAAATAGTAAGCTAGACCAAATATAGAAAAGATAGTAACAATTAAACCAAACAATGTAGCTATTCTCAATGGTGCAATAGTATGGTTTGTTATACTTTTGAAAGACTCAGATAAATACCTAAAGAAATTAAACTTAGTTTTTCCCGCAACCCTATCTTGCCTAGTATGTTCAAATCCAAAACTTGAAAATCCAAGTGAATATATAAATCCTCTTAAATAAGTATCTCTCTCATCAATTGTTTTTATAATATCAATTATTTTTTTATCTATTAAGCAAAAATCTCCTACATCATTTTTGAGTTCAGAGTGACTTAAAAAATTTATTAATCTATAAAAAACTTTACGTAAATTTTTCATTAGAAAGTTCTCTTGTCTATTCTTTCTAATAGCATAAACGTAATCAACACCATCTTCCCACTTTTTAATAAATTTTCCTATGAATTCCGGTGGATCTTGCATATCGCAATCAAGTTGTATCGCTGCATCACCATTAGTTAGTTTATAAGCATTTATCAATGACCTTTCTTTTCCAATGTTATTTGAAAATGAATAACATTTTACATTTTTATCGTTATTATTAATTTTTTTTATAATTTTAAAACTATCATCATCACTATTATTATCTGTAAATATAATTTCATATCTGTACTTGTCATTTAATTTTAAAAATTCATCTAATATTTTTTTGTAAATTGCCTCGATATTTTCTTCTTCATTAAGAATCGGTATACAAATTGAAATAAGTTTTTTTTCCATTAATGATTAATATATATTTAATTATTAAAACTTATAGAGAATTATTTTAAATATTGAATTAAAATAAAAAAAAAGAGAAAAAATTTTATTTTTTCGTTAAATTTTCAATGAAAAATCCAATACCAATAATAGCAGACGGAATACTTCTGCTAATAAAAAAAACCGAAATTAAAATTATTTGCTCGATAGTAAATATTTGACCAAAAATAATTAAAATGAAAAATTCCCTAAATCCCAGACCATTATAAGTTAGTGGTATAAAACTAACTATACTTATAAGACTTACAAAGGATATTAAATTTAAATAAGAAAAGTCTTCAATATTTAAAAATGAAAAAAATATTTTAAAATGAATAAATGTTAAAAATATTATTAGCATATTAGTAATTATAATTTTTCTTATATTAATGAAGTTAGTTGTATATTTTAAATATAAGCTTTCTAGATTTTTAAAAAATTTGATTTTTTTTTTACTTAAATAAAATATTATTTTTTTTGAAAATAATAAATAAATAGAAGAGACCAAAACAATCGAAATAATAAAAATTAGTTTAATTTCTTTTAAAAAAGAAAATATAAAAATTGAAAAAATAATATAAAAACTGACTTCAAAGATTTTATCTACAATTACTAGTTCAATATTTTTTAAATAATTAATATTAAAATATTTTTTTAATAAATAAATTTTCTTTACTTCACCGAGCTTGAAAGGAAGTATAAAATTTAGAAAACTTGAAGTAAAAAAAATGCTAATTAATTTTCTATTGTTTAAATTTTTAACAAATAAAAGTTTGAATTTTTTCGCATTTAAAAGTGTTTGAATAATACAGATAACATACGAGCAAATAAATAAAGGATTACTTAAATTTAAAAACAATAGCTTAAATTTTGCAATATCAACCTTAGTAATAAAATATGAAATTAAAATTAAACTAAATATAAAAACTATACCAGAAAAGATATTTTTTTTACTTATCACTTTTAAACTTTGAAAATTTAATAATCATTAATAAATATTTTAAGATATTAATAAAAGTAATAATAACTTAAAATTAAATAAACTAGCATTTAATATAAATTTATATTAGTAGATAATGCATAATTCTTAAATTTCATGATAATTTGTCTGGTATAAAATGAGTAAAAAAAAATATTTAGCATCTAAAAGTCAGGTCACCTTACTTTTAACTATTTTTAATAGAAGAAAATTTACTTTAAGATGGATTGAATTTATAAAGGAATTTAAGTGCCCATTTAAAATTTATATTTGTGATGGTGGAAACGATATTTTTCTTCAAAAAAAATTACATGAATTATCTAAAAATAATAAAAACATAATATATAGAAAATTTAAATATTATAAAAATTATAAAAAATTATTTGAAAAATTCTATTTGGCAACAAAAGAAATAAAAACTGAATTTACTTATTTATGTGAAGATGATGACTTTTTGATATTTGAAAATATAAAAAAGTCAGAGTATTTCTTAAAGCAAAATAAAAATTATACATCTTCGGGGGGTCAAAGTTATAATATGGAAATATTGAGTGAAGATTTTTTTATATCTAGAACTGAACACCAGTCTAAAAATATTTCATATAAAAAAAATTCAAGTTTCGAAAGAGTAATTAATGTACTGAGAAATATGCAGTCTAATTGGAATTGTTTACATAGAACTAATAATTTGATGAAATCTTTCAGTTTAATAAATAAAATTGACTACAGAAGTTACCATGAAACAGAGCTACTATTTATTTTATCAAGTTTTTATTATGGAAAAATTAATAGATTTAACCATATTGAATATATTAAAATTGATAATACTGAATTTAGTAGTAGCGAAAATTTTTCAAAAAATAATAATTATATAAATATTATATCTTCAAAAAATTATAGTTTAGAAAATTATGCTTTTTTTGCTTTTTTCAATAAATTTTTTTCAAAAGAACAAAATTTAATTTTAGAAAAAACTCTAAATATTTTTTTGACCAACGCAAATGCAGAAAGACTTCGTAAAATATATCCATCTTTTAAAATTTATATGATTCAACGTTTAAGATATTTTATTAAAGCTATTTTGAATAAAACTAATACATTTGTTCCAATTAAAAAAATCTACATTAAATTCACTTGTTCAAAAAATCAGTCTTTAAATCTTTATAATAAGTCTGAATATGTAAAAAAAATTTCAGAAAAAAATTTAGGGTTTTTTAATAAGTTAATGTTTTTTCTGAAAAATAATAAAAATAAAATTTGAAGTATTAAAGAATTCTTTTTTCTAAAAATTTGTGAAGTGAATTTTCTAATTTATCTTTGATGTAGACTTTTTTTTCCGGAATTTTTAATTTATGTTCAAATGTTAATTTCTTAATAGATTCAAATGGAACTGTTTTCAATTTTAATTGATTTATATGTTTAATAGTAAAAAATTCTTTATTCATTAAACAAATAAATTTTTTTTGTTTAATTTTGTCTATTTTAATTTGTTCATCTATGTAATTTATAAGTGAATTTACATTGATATAATTAATTTTTAGATTATTTGAAAATCTCACCTTTTTCTTAGGATTTTCCAAAATTTTTGAATAAAATTTGCCCCTTTTGTCACCAACACCAAACGTATTAAATAAATAAATTGCTAATAAAGTCGTATCTTTGTTATCTGCCTTTTTTAGAAATTTTGAAAATTTAATTTTAGATAAAAGATAAGGATATAATTTATTTTTATCTTTTTCAAATTCATAATTGGAACCAAAATAAATAAATTTTTTTATTTTTAACGACACAGCAACTTTATACAAAACTTTCGAATATTTATAATTTATTTTTAAACATTCTTTCTTAATTTCTTTATCTTTCTTTTTGCTAAATTTAGTTGCAGCGTGAATAATAATATCTGGCTTAAATTTTGAAAATATTTTCTCTAGTTTTTTTTTATACTTTTCTTCATTAAGTAACGATATATTTTTGTAAATTAATTTTCTTACCTGATGCTTCTTCTGAAAAAAATTCAACAAATTTTTTCCTATGAAACCTCTACTACCTGTGATAATAATTTTCATCTATTAAACACAATTATATGAAAAAAAAAATAATTTCTAGAAAAGAATTTTTTTCTAACTCGAATAGATTTAAAAGTAAAATTTCTAAAAATAAAAAAATAAAAAAATTAGCTAATTTACTTATGATAGAATCAGATAGAGAAAATTGGCCATACCAACACACATGGATGAATGAACCAATGCTTCAAACTCCAGAGGATATTATAAAATTTCAAGAAATTATATTTAAATATAAACCTGAAATAGTTATAGAAGTGGGAATTGCATGGGGTGGGTTACTTCTCTTCTTAGATACAATAGCCCAAAAAGCAAAACTAAAGAAAATTATAGGGATAGATATCTTTATACCCAATAGTTTAAAAAATAGATTGAAAAAAAAAGTTTCAAATCATGTCAAAATCTTTAAATCATCATCAATTGACAAAAAACTTTTAGAAAAGTTAAAAAAAATCATAGGAAATAGAAAATGTGTTGTACATTTAGATTCGAATCACACTGAAGAGCATGTTTTAAAAGAGCTAATATTTTATGATAAAATATTAAAAAAAAACGATATTGTTATTGTTGGCGATACAATTATTAATTATTTACCCAATCAAAAGCATCGCCCAAGAGAGTGGAGTAACAAAAAAAATCCAAAAACAGCACTAGATAAATTTTTTAAAATTAATAACAAATATAGATTAATTAAGAGTCTGTCCAGCAACCTACTTCTTTCAAATAATATTCTTGGACATATAATTAAGTTTAAAAATTAATGAGTAACTTTATAAACATTAAATTACATAATTATTATTCTTTGTGAAAAATATAATTATCACTGGAGGGTTAGGTCATATTGGTTCTTATTTAATAAAAAAAGTTTTAAGAAACATCAAAAACTCAAATTTAATAATAATAGACAACGTTTCATCGCAAAGATTATTCTCATTATTTAGTTTGAAAACTAATAAAAACAAAATCTCTTTCTATGATATAGATTTAACACGTGGTAAAATCTCTAAAATCGTTAGAAAAGCAGATATAATCATTCATTTAGCAGCAAAAACGGACGCAGAAAAAAGTGTTGGTAATGAGAAATTATATCTAAAAAATAATTTATTGAGTACCAAGAAAGTTGTTCAATATGCTAAAAAATATAAAGTGCCATTGATATTTCCTTCGTCTACTAGTGTATATGGGAAAATGAAAGATAACGATACTTTAGAGGAATATCAAACTAACAAATTATTTCCACAATCTCCGTATGCTAAAATTAAATTAAAAGAAGAAAAAATAATAAAAGCAAATTTGAAGTCTGGTAAGTATGCAATAATTAGATTAGGTACAATAGTCGGAGTATCTAGTGGTATGCGATTTCACACAGCAGTTAATAAATTTTGTTATCAGGCATCTTTGAATAAGGAAATAACAATCTGGAAAAGTGCTTATGAGCAAGTAAGACCATATGCCACTGTCGATGATTTTTGTAAGGTAATAATATATTTTATCAACAATTTAAATAAAGTTGAAAATGATATTTTTAATCTAGTTTCTAAAAATTTATCGGTTAAACAAATAATAAATTTTATAAAAGAGAAAAAAAAAGTTAGAATTAAATTTGTAAAAAGTAAAATAATGAATCAACTAAGTTATAATGTTTCAAATGAAAAAATTAAGAAATTAGGTTTCAAGCCATCAAATCAAATTCGAAAGGAAATATTTAAAACTTTAAAACTTTTTAATCTTCAAAATAAAAAAAATTAAATATTTTATCTATAGATATAATCATCCTTATCATATTTTTCGTCACATAAAACAGCAATTGTCCCTTTAGATTTAAAATGAATTTTTAACCAGTTTTTTTTGTTACAGATAATATATTCGCCAGGCTTATTGAATTTAAAAGTCTTCATTTTTTTTTTTCCAATTTTTATTTCTGATTTAGAGTCAATATTTATTAATATTTGCGTTAGGGTTTTGTGTGCATGATCTCCTCTAACTTTATTTTTGAAGCCTGAGATAAAAAACACCCTCTTAAATCTAAAATTTTTTTTATAAAAAGAATAAAGTAGACCTCTATCATCTAAAAAATTTTTGAGTCTATACTTCATAAAAATTTTTCTCAATTTCTCTTAAGTCGGCTATTTCAAAACCACTTCTGTCTTGAATTATTTTTACAAACTCCGATGTTTTAAGCAAATCATCAAAAGTACCAGCATCTAACCATACGGAACCTCTACCCAGATTGTAGTATTCAAGAATTCCTTTGTTTATTAAAATATTATTTAAGTCAGTCACTTCTAGCTCTCCTCTCTTTGAAGGTTTCATTTTATGGCATATATTTACCACTTTATTTTCAAACACGTACAATCCAGTAACGACATCATTAGAAATAAATTTTTTAGGTTTTTCATAAACTTTAACTAATTTTTGTTTATTTATTTTTGCTACACCAAAACCTTTTGTGTCCTTTTTTTTAAAAAGAAGAATTGCATTTTTTTTTTTAAATAAGTCATTAATTTGTTTTGAAAGATATTGACCATAAAAAAAATTGTCGCCCAAAATTAAAATAAAATCTGAATTTTTTAGAAATTTTTTTGATTTCTTTATGCCATCAACAATGCCTAGCGGACGATCTTGTTTTTGATAGAAAAATTTGGTTTTTAATCTCAAATTTGAAATAATTTTTTTAAAATAGGGAATTGATTTGCTGTCAGAAACAATTTGTATCTCTTTTACACCTCCCATAATAAGTATAGATAATGGATAAAAAAACAGTGGTTTGTTATAAATTGGTAAAAAATGTTTATTTGCAGCTATCGTGATGGGTTTTAATCTAGTTCCAAGTCCACCTGCTAAGAGAATACCTTTTTTTTTCATTTTTTTAAATAATATATTAGATAATCAGATTAATTCGAATATTAATCAAGACAAAAAAATATTGTAGTACATTAGATTTTATTGAAAATGCACTCTTACAAATTAATAATTATTGTTATTTTATTAAATAGAATTAATTTTTTTTGTACATAAAAAGGAGCCCTCAAAATTGCTAAACAAAATATCTTTTATTTTTGACAAAAAGGATAAAAAAAACTTATTAATATTATTTATATTAATTTTATTTCTTACAATTTTAGATGTTTTTAGTATTGCATCTTTAATTCCTTTTCTGTCTGTATTGTCAAGTAATGATTATTTAACCAACGATTTAGTAGTTAGTTTATTTGAAAAATTTCAGTTTATTGACGAAAAAAACTTTAAAGTATTTACCATTTTACTAATAATATTTACTTACTCAATAAAGTTTGTCTTTACTTTGTTTATAATATTTAAAAAAAATAAAATTCTATTCAATTATTATCATAAAATTTCAAATAAACTGATGAGTATTTATCTTAATACTTCATATGCGAATTTTATCAAAGACAAAATGTATGAAAAAATTAATACTTTGAAAAGTGAAGTAGAAAATTTTGTATCAACATTAATTGATGCAATTGTAATTATCGTGCTTGAATCGGTTACAATTTTCTTAATTATATTATTCTTACTTTACATGTATCCTAGAGAAACATTATTCATTTTGTTTTTTCTTATAATATTCTGTCCATTAATTATTTTCTTCTATTTAAAAAGAATGAAAGTTTATGCAAATATAAGATTGGCAAGTTATAACAATCTTCAAAAAAAAATTATAGAGGGTCTCAATGGATTTAGAGATATAAAAATTAATAATAAAGAAAATTATTTTTTATCAAGCTTCAACAAAAATGTAGAAGATGTATCTGAGTCTTTGTATAAAATTTCAAATTTAATGCAAACGCCACGGTATTTAGTTGAGTTTTCATCGATATGTGTTTTGCTAATTGTTATGCTTATAAATATTGAGGACTTTAATAAAAATACAAATAACATTATTTTTTTAGGATTATTTGCTGGAGCTGCATTAAGATTACTGCCATCTATTAATAGATTTATAACTTACTTGAATAATGTTAAGTACGCAGTTCCCATTTTAAATCAAATTATACATGACATTAAAAATAATAAGCCAGAGCGATTTCAAAATGCCCAAGAGAATTTGTTTCATGATGTTAAACAAATTAAATTTGAAAATGTTTCTTTCGATTATAACGAGAATAAAAATGAAAATGAATTTATTTTACAGAAAATAAATTTAGAAATTAATAATAATGAGTTTATTGGAATATTTGGTGACACGGGCTCAGGAAAATCCACATTAATAGATATTTTGTCAGGATTAATTGAACCCTCATCAGGAAAAGTAACCTCAGGAGGAATAAATGTTAATAATTCAGTCCATGCTTGGAGAAATAAAATTGGATATGTTTCTCAATTTACTTACCTTTTAAATGATACTATTGAAAAAAATATTGCATTTGGTCAAAGTGAAGCAAATATAGATAAACAGAAGCTTTTTAATGCAATGAACCAGGCGGTTCTTAATGAGTTTGTAAATAATCTACCATTAAAAGAACAAACAATAATAGGAGAAAATGGAAAAACATTGTCTGGAGGTCAAATTCAAAGAATTGGAATTGCAAGAGCCTTGTACAATAACCCATCAATATTAATATTTGACGAGTCAACTAACTCGTTAGACTCAAATACTGAAAGAGAATTTATGAATATTTTAAATCATTCAAAAAATAAAAAAATAATTATATTTGTAACCCATAAATTGGAATTACTAAATAATTGTGATAAAATTTTCCAAATAAAAGATAATAGATTAAAACAAATAAATACAAAAAATTTACCATAAATATTTTTTAATATTTATTCTGAGCGTAAATGAAAAAAAAAAAGATTAAATTAAGAAAATTCATTGTTACTGGTGGACTAGGTTTTATTGGGATGAATCTAGTTAATTTTTTATTAAATAAAAAAAATTGTAAAGTATTAGTAATAGATAAAGTTACTTATGCATCTAATAAAAATATTTTTAATTTAAATAAAATGTATTCCTTTAAAAAATTAGATATTTGTGAAACGAAAAAACTAAATAAAGTGATTATTAATTTTAAACCAGATTGTATATTTCACCTTGCTTCAGAAACACATGTCGATAATTCAATTAAAAATTCAAAAGTATTTATAAACTCAAATATTTTAGGTATGTATAGTTTGCTGAATGCTTTCAAAGAATATAACGACAAAATAAATAAAAAAATATTATTGATAAATGTTTCAACAGATGAAGTTTATGGATCAACATTGTTTGGAAAATTTTCAGAAAATAATAAGTATTATCCTAATTCCCCATATTCTGCATCAAAAGCTTCAGCAGATATGCTTGCAAGAGCGTGGTTAAAAACATTTAATGTTCCAATCATTACAACTAACTGCTCCAATAACTTTGGACCTTTCCAGCATAAAGAAAAACTAATACCTAAAATAATTACTAATTTATTAAATAAAAAAAAAATTCCTATTTATGGAAATGGGAAAAATATGAGAGATTGGATTTTTGTGAAAGACCATGTTAAAATATTATATAAACTTTATTTTAATGGCAAAGTTGGAGAAACATACAATATAGGCTCAAACAATGTTATGTCCAACATATCTATTTTAAGAAAATTACTAAAAATTTATAATCAATCTAAACCTAATAAAAATTTGAAATTTAATGATGTTGTTGATTATGTTGAAGATCGTAAAGGACATGATTTTAGATATGCAATTAGTACAAAAAAAATCGATAAGTTAAGACTGTTTAAAGATAAAAAAAAATTTTTAGATAATTTATTATTTACTTTTAAATGGTATATAAAAAATAGCTATAAATAATTATTTTTAGTTTTTTTTTATTATAAATTTATGAAAACACCATTATTGATATTAATATTTAACAGACCGAAAGAAACACGGCAATTGTTAATTTACCTACAAAAAATTAAACCAAAAAAACTATATGTATTTTCAGATGGTCCGAGAAATAATAATTTGTCAGATATAATTAATAATAATAATTGTAAATCTTTGTTTAAAAAACTTAAATGGAAATGTTCTATAAAAAAAAAATATTTAAAAAATAATCTTGGGTGCAAAAATGCAGTTTCCAAAGGTATAAGTTGGTTTTTTAAAAATGAAAAGTATGGAATAATTTTAGAGGATGATTGTATGCCGACTTTAGGTTTTTTTAATTTTTGTGAATGGGGCTTAAAAAAATTTAAAGATAATAAAAATATTGGAAGTATTACTGGAAATAATTTTTTAAAATCTAAAGTGCAAATAAAAAGTTCATATTACTTTTCTAAATATGCACATTGTTGGGGTTGGGCTACATGGAGTGATAGGTGGAAAATTTACGATAAAAATATTTCATTTTGGAAAAAATGGAAACACTCTAAAAATTTTGAAAAGATGTTCAATTTAAGACTAGAGTACCAGTATTGGAAAAAGATTTTTGACAATGTTTTTATAGATAAAATTGATAGTTGGGCTTATCCATGGAATCTATGTTTATGGTATAATAATAAAGTCACGTTAACCCCGAAATGTAACCTGGTAAAAAATATAGGTTATGGTGGCTCGGCAACTCACACATTTGTAAATAGTGACAATTTAAAATACCAAACCTCAAATTTAGTTTATCCTTATAAATCCCCTCAAAAAAATAATATAAATATTAAAGCAGATAATTATGTTTTTTTTAATCATATAAAAGGACTAAATTACCTTTGGCCGTATAGATTTTTTTACATTTTAAATTTAGTTTTAAACAATCCAAGATTCGTTATATTTAAAATTAAAAAGTATATTGGCTAAAATATTTACTTATAAAAATTTTTAAAATAATTATGTTAATTATATAAACAATATTAATGATTAAAAACTTTTTACGCATTATTATTTATTCTCTATATGACTTTATTAGGATTTTTATAAATCTCAAACCAACTCAAAATTTTATAATTATTAATCCAAGAATATTTACCGTTATATTCAAATTTGTAATTATAGTAGATAAAATTAAAAAAAATATTTTTATTCAAAAAACTAGAAATTACAGTGATATTCTCACAGTTTATGAAGTATTTTCTTCTGAGCATTACAATTTAAAACTATTTAAAAATTTCAAAGAATTAGATGGGGAATATGAAAAAATTTTGAAAGATAAAAATTTACCTTTAATAATTGATTGTGGCTCAAATATTGGTACAAGCTCAGTATATTTTAACAAAATTTTTCCTAGGTCATATATTTATTCAATTGAACCAGATAAAGCTAGCTATGAATTTTCAAAAACAAATATAAATTTTAATAATTCAAAATTATTTAATTATGCTATCAATTCTGAAGATACAGATGTTAAATTTTTCAGTGATAAGAATGATAATCGCGCTAGTAAAGTTGATAAAACTGGTAAAGAAATTGTAAAAAGTATAAAAATAAATCAAATTATCTCAGAAACAAAAAATAAAAATATCAGACCTTTTTTGATAAAAATAGATATCGAAGGATTTGAAAGTTCATTATTTTCAAAAAATTATGAATGGATAAATGAATTTAAAGTTATTATTATTGAAATACATGACTGGATGGCTCCAAATAATTCTTTATCATTTAATTTTTTAAATGCACTTGTCGATACAATGAATTATAAAAATAAAAGAGATTTATTTATTCTCGGTGAAAATTTAATTTCAATAAAAATAAATGAGTAAAAATTATATAAAGTTTAGTAAACCATTACATGGTAAAGAAGAAAAAAAAGCATTAATCAATGTGATTAATAGTGGGTGGTTAACAACAGGAAAAAAAACGACATCATTTGAATATAAATTTAAAAAATTTAAAAAAGCTAAATATGCACTTGCATTAAATTCCTGTACCGCAGCCTTACACTTAAGTTTACAAATGTTAAATTTAAAAAAAAGTGATGAAGTAATAACTTCTGCAATGACATTTTCTTCAACAATAAATTCAATTATAATAAGTGGTGCAAAACCGGTTCTTGCAGATGTTGACCTCTCTACACAAAATATCGATCCAACTGATATAGAAAAAAAAATAACTAAAAAAACTAAGGCTCTTTTAATTGTTCATTTCGCTGGGCGGCCTTGCGATATGGATAAAATTATGAAAATTGTAAAAAAATACAAACTTTATCTTATTGAAGATTGTGCTCATAGTATTGAAAGTAAATTCAAAGGCAAAAATTTAGGAACTTTTGGAACATTTGGCTGCTTTAGTTTTTATGCAACAAAGAATTTATCTATCGGTGAAGGTGGAATGTTAATTACTTCAAACAAAAAATTCTATGATAAAGCCAGAATATTGTCATTGCATGGAATGGACAAGGCCGCATGGAATAGATATGGAAAACAAGGTTATAGACATTACGATGTTTCGGCAGTTGGGTATAAGTATAATCTTATGGATCTACTGTCAGTAATAGGAATAGAGCAGTTAAAAAAAATAAATATTAATTACAAGAAAAGGCAAAGAATTTGGAATTTATATTATAAAAACTTTAAACAAACAGGTCTTAAAATTCCTTCTAAGTTTAACTCTAAGATTATGAAGCATAGTTTTCATTTATTTAATATTTTTTTAAAAAAAGATAGAGATGGGATTAGCAGAGACGAAGCAATTTTGCGCCTCCATAGAAAAAAAATTGGTGTAGGAATTCATTATAGATCAATACCAGAACATTCGATATATAGAAAAAAATTTAAATGGAAAATTAATGATTATCCAAATGCCAAAAAAATAGGGAGAGAAACTTTGAGCCTTCCTCTTTCTCCATCTTTAACTAAAAATGAGGTTTTAAAGGTTATAAAAAACATAAAAAGTATTAATAAATAATAAGTTGAAAAAATTAGCAATAATCACAACCCATCCAATTCAATATCAAACACCTTTATTTAAAAAATTAGCAAAAAAATTACCAAATCTAAAAGTATTTTTTGCGTCTAGGCATGGTTTGAGTTCAAAATATATCGATCCAGAATTTAAAAAAAATATTAAATGGGATATCGGATCAAGGATGTTAGATGGTTATAAAAGTGAATTTTCAAAAAATCAGAATAAAAATATAAATCAATTTAGTTTGAATTTCTTAAATTTAGAAAAAAAATTAATTAAAGGCAATTTTGATCATATATTAGTTTTAGGATGGAACAACCTCTTCTACATTAATGCAATTTTATACGCTCTAAAACATAAAATTAAATTGATCTTAAGAGTAGAAACAAATCTTTTATTGAAAATAAATCCAATCAAAAGATTAATTAAAACAATAATATTAAAAAATTTATTTAAAAAAATAAATTATTTTCTCGCTATAGGAATACTAAATAAGAATTTTCTACTAAATCACAATGTTCCAAAAAAAAAAATTTACCCAGGTCCATATTTTGTGGACAATAATTTTTTTTCAAAAAAAATAAAAAAAAAATCTAAAAGTAAAAAAAAAATTGTATTATTTGTCGGAAAATTAATACAAAGAAAAAACCCGTTTGAATTTTTAAATTTAGCACAAATGTTTTTAAAAAATAAAAAAATACAATTTATAATGATTGGAGATGGCATTTTAAAAAAAAGAATGTCAAAAATTTATTAATAAAAGAAGATTGAACAATGTTTCTCTAATAGGATTTGTTAACCAAACTCAATTAAAAAAATATTATCAGAAATCTGATTTATTAATCGTTCCATCATATTACGAAACTTGGGGTTTGGTGATTAATGAGGCATTTGCTTCAAATATTCCGGTAATTTGCTCAGAGAATTGTGGTGCATCAAAAGACTTAATTTTAAATGGAAAAACTGGTTTTACTTATCCAACTAATGAATTAAAAATTTTATATACAAAAACAAATAAAATATTAAAAAATAAAAGTTTATCAAACAAACTTAGAACTAATATCTCTCGAAAAATCAAAGATTATGATGTTGATATCTCAGCAAACTCTATTTTAAAAATTTTGGATGAAAAATAAAAAAATATTAATTTTAGGTTCCAAAGAAGATTATTCTCTGGAAAATATGTATAAAAGAGCATTTAAATTTTATGGAATAAGAACTGATCTATTCCACGTATATGACATAGAAAAAGGTTTTTTTAAAAAGTTTCTATGGAAGTATTTAAGGTTTATTGAATATTATTTAATAAGACGTAAAATTATTAGTTATTTTAGATCAAATCAAATTAATTATGATTTAGTTGTTATTTTCAAAGGACTTTATCTAAATAAAAATGTTCTAAAAATAATAAAAGACTCATTAAAAGGAGCTAAATTTATAAATATTTTTCCGGACAATCCTTTAGATATTAATTATTTTAAGGATATATCAAATTATAACATTCTTAAAATAATACCATATTTTGATAATATTTTTATTTACTCAAAAATAATATTAAAAAAATTGCGTTTAAGATATCCTAAAAGTAAGTTTCACTATTTGCCATTTGCTCACGACAACAAAATTCATAAAAGATTTTTATCTGATCATAATAATAAAAATAAATTCGATTTGTCATTCATTGGTACTGCAGATAAAAAAAGATACAGAATTATAAATAAATTAAAAAAATATAACATAATTTTAGCTGGCAATGGATGGAAAAAATTTAAACTGTCAAAAAATATACATTATATAGGAAATGTAAATTCTGATGAATTTTCAAAATGCATCAGTTCAAGTAAAATTAGTTTAAACATTTTACGTAAACAAAATGTCAATTCTCATAATATGAAAACTTTTGAAATTCCATCAATGGGAGGCTTAATGATCACGGAAAGAAGCACAGAGCAAGATTCATTTTTCCCAGAAAATAAGGCTTGTTTGATGTATAAAAATATAAATGAATTAAAATTAAAAATAAATGATGTAACTTTAAACCAATATAAATATAAAAAAATTTTAAACAAAGGGTTCTTACTTGCAAAAAAAAATACGTACCGGTCTAGAGTAAAATATTTAATGAAAATTATTTATGAGAGATAGTTTGCTTAATTTATTTGCTTTTGCTATTCTTGTAGTTGGCAATCTATTAATATTAAAAAATAATCAAGATCTCAATTTTCTACAAATATTTTTGATTTGCTTAATCTTTACAATATCTACAATCATAATCATAACACCATTACTTGTATCAAAATATATTGGCACTATGCCTTTAATATACTTAGTTAATTTATATTTTTTATTATGTTATGTTGGGATATTTTTATTTGATAAAGATTTAATTTTAGAAAGCAGATATACTACTAATGATTATTCAATAGCTATCAATTATTTTTCTTTAGGATACTTTTCATTTTTATGTGGATATTTTATTTTTTATTATATTTTTAAAAAATTAAATAGAAAAAAATTTTCTTACCTAGATTGTGTAAATAATGAAATTTTAATAATAGGTTCATCTACACTCATCTTAACTATAATCTTCTTTTATTTTGTTAAAATTAATAATTATTTCCATTTTCTATCCCAAATAAAATATCCACTTCTACTATTTGGAATTGGTTTAAATTTTAATTACGTTTTTAATAATGGTTTTAAAAATAAAATTAGGAGTCTTTTTTTAATAATTTTAATTATTTTACCAATATTTTTAGAGCTTTTATCAGGATCATATAATTTTCCATTTATGATACTTTTTTTAATTTATGTTTATTATTGTATTTTAAAAAGAAAAATAAATATTTTACCTTTTTTTATTATAGGAGTTTTATTTATTTTTATTTCCCTAGGAAAATATGATTATAGAATTAAAACATGGGCAAGTGATTCATGGACAATAAAAAATAGCAATTTTAAATTAATGGATAAGACGAAGATATTTGTTGACACCTATATATTTGATAAGGCAAAAGATCTTAAATTAAAGAATTTAAAAAAAAGAAGTGACAATTACAGACTTGAAAGAAGGATTTTTCATAGTTTTTGGTCTTTATTGCATGTAACTCAAAATACTCCAAATCCCATCCCACACTGGGAAGGCTACAGCTATAAACTTCTTGCTTCAAAAATAATACCTAGAATCTTTTGGAAGGAAAAACCATCAGATACATTAGGTAATGAATTTGGTCATAGGTATAATAAATTAACTAAAGCGGAAGGAGCATTAACAAAACGTGATGAAAGAACTTCTTGGAATATGCCTGTATTAAATGAATTTTTTGTAAATTTTGGAACATATGGAGTAATTTTTGGAATGTTTTTTATAGGATTTTTAATGTGCTTCTTAACTAAATTTTTTAATCAAAAAAATTCAAACAATTTAGAAGTAGTAATATCTATATTTATTTTTTTACCACTATTTTTTTTAGAAAGCCACTTATCTCTTTTATTTGGAGCCGTAATACAATCTTATATATTTCTTATGATTTTCAGTTTTTGTTTTTTATTTTTTTTACGAAAAATTAAATTTTTAAAAAAATGAAAATTTTATGTTTTAGAAATTCAAACTTGGGAGATTATTTAATTTCTATCCCATCTCTTAAACTTATAAGAAAAAAGTATCCTAATAGTAAAATATATTATTTAACCTCTAAAAGTAAGAATTATAGAATTCTTCCAAAAATAATCAATAATACTCTATTAGTTGACAAATTTATTTATTTTAATCCAACTATCCATAATTATTTGATTTTATTAAAAAAACTGAAATCTTATAACTTTGATATTTTTTATTATTTAAACGAAAAAACGAACATATTTAGAGAAATAAGAGATTTTATTTTTTTTAAAATAGTTGCTTCAAAAAAAATTTATGGTTTTTTCTCAAAAAAAATCAATTATACAAAAAATAGTGAAACAATTTTGTTAGCTAAAAGAGTTAAAAAAAATATTAGTAAACTACAAGTAGTAAACTTAAATCAGATAAAAAGAAAAAAAAAAAAATCTCCTTATAAATTCAAATATATTACAATTTCCATTGGGGGTTTTTCTCAACCAGAAATATGGAAATTAGATAATTGGATTTATTTAATTTGTTTACTTTTAAAAAATAAAAAATATAAAATTATAATTCTTGGCACAAAGTCAGATTACAAAAATTCAATTATTCTTAAATCTAAAAATAAAAAAAGAATTATTTCTCTGTGTGGAAAAACTGAACTTGATGAATTATTTACTTTAATACAAAACTCTACCGTCCATATAACAAATGATAATGGTACAATGCATGTTTCAACAATATTTTCAAAGAAAACCATATGTCTTTTTAATAATCATGACCCTAATGGTAAATGGAATCCATCAAACAAAAATGCAATAATATTCAGATCTAAAAATGGAGTAAATGGTATTAAACCGATTTCGGTTTATAAAAAATTAAACTCTATTATTTAAAATATTTATTAATTTAGTTGATGAAATATCTCTTTTTTTTTTAAAAATTATTGAGTTGAAGTTATTTGATCCTACAATATTTCTGAAATTGTAGTCTTCACCTTTTACAATAACATCAGGCTTTATCTGATTGATTATTCTCATAGGTGTTAAATCTTTAAAAACAATTATTTTATCAATAAGATTTGTTTTTTTTAGATGTTTAATTCTTATTTTTAAATAATTATACGGCCTTTTTTTTCCTTTAAGTCTTTTTACAGAAGAGTCAGAGTTGATACCCAGATAAACTTTTTTACCAATCTTCTTACAGAATTTTAGTAAATCAATATGGCCTTTGTGCAAAACATCAAAAACACCATTAGTAAAAACAATTTCTTTTTTAAAATCATTTTTTTTTACAATTCTTATTTGTTTTTTTTCAACACATTTAGTAGCAGCAAAACTAGAGAGCTCTACAGAAGTAAATATATCATAATTCAATAAATAATTATGAATAATTCCAGAAAAAAATATATCACCAGCTCCTACAACATTAGGTTTTTTTACTTTTTTAACTTTATATTTATTGAAATAACCAAATTTATTAAAAACATATACACCTTCTTTATTATGCGAAATAATTAGCCAACTCCATCTCATTTTTTTTATAAGCTGAAAAGCCTTTTTTTTTGAGAATACTCCACACCATTCTTTAAATTTTTCCATATTTGGCTTTATTAAGAAAGCGTCTTTATAAAATTCAGGATTATTTTTAGGATCAACAAAAGTAATACATTTTTTTTTTATTATTTTTGAGTGAAGATACTTATCTATGCATCCTTTCATGTAATCGGAAATAATTACAATATCGTTTTTTTTTATTTTTTTCAAAAATATTTGCCCAACCGATTTATTTATTGAAACATTTTCAATATCTTCTCTAAAAATTTGTTGATTATCTGTGAAGTACCTTTTCTTAGTTGTTGTATATTTTTTTTTATTTAACAGATTGTGTTTAATATTTTTTTCATTTAGAATTTTTTTTAATATATTTCCATTGCTATCATCTCCTATCTCTGAAAATAACTCAAAATTAACTCCTAGTGATTTTAAATTTTGACATAGATTACCAACGCCACCTAAGCTTTTCTTAGAATTTATGTTTTCAAAAATATCAATATTTGCTTCTGACGATTTTTTAGTATTTTTTCCAAATATCCACTCATCAAGCATTATATCGCCAATAATTTTTAATCTATTTTTATTCATAGTTATTAAGATTTTATAAATATTTATGTCTATTTTTAAAATAACACTTTGTAATTAAGTTTCATTATATTTTTATAATACATGAAATATTGTTTATATTTCGATAATTATTTATGTATAAGTATATTAATGAAAGTTTCGATTATTGTTGGAGGTAGATTTCATGCATTCAATTTAGCAGAACAACTTTCATTAAATAAAAATTTAAATCAGTTGATTACATCTTATCCTAAATTTTATTTAAAAAATAAATATCAAATAGAACAGGAAAAAATTAATAGTATTATTACCAAGGAGATCTTAACTAGATTTATATTCAAAAAAATTCCATATCTTGAAAATTTTTCAATTAAACACTTTGACAATAAAGCTTCAAAAATAATCAATTTTAAAAATTTAGATATATTAATTGGATGGTCTAGTTTTAGCCTTGCATCTTTCATAAAAGCACAAAAGTATGGATGTATAAAGATTTTAGAGAGAGGATCCACACATATTGAATTTCAAAATAAAATTTTAAAAGAAGAATATGAGATAAATAATTTAAAACCAAATTTACCTTCAAGATTTATAATAGAAAAAGAAAAAAAAGAATATGAAATTGCAGATTATATAAGTGTGCCTACTGAGTTCGTAAAAAAAACTTTCATAGAACAAGGAATAAATGAAAACAAAATTATAAAAATACCTTATGGAGTGGACTTAAATGAATTTAGAAAATTACCGAACTTAAATTTAAATAATAATAATAACATATTTCGTATAATTTATACTGGATCTATTTGTATTAGAAAGGGTTTAATTTACCTATTAAAAGCATTCACTGAGTTAAATCTTAAGAATACTGAATTGTTATTAATAGGTGAAATAGAAAATAAGTTTTTAAAGATTTTAAACAAATTTAAAAACAACGAATCTATAAAAATATTAAAATCAATGAATCAATCCGAATTATATAAGTATTATAACTCCTCAAAAATATTTGTTACTTGCTCAATCGAAGATGGATTGTCAATGGTTCAACTCCAGGCCATGTCATGTGGTTTGCCAATAATTTGTACGAAAAATTCTGGCGGAGAAGAAATTGTAACAGATGGGTACGATGGATTTATTATACCCATTAGAAATATTGAAATTTTGAAAGAAAAAATTAAATTTTTTTATGAAAACATATCCAAATGTAATCAAATGGGAGAAAATGCAAAAAAAAAGGTTGATCAATATTATTCTTGGGAATCTTATGGAAAAAATGCTATTCAAACTTACCAATCTTTATTGCAAAAAAAATGAAAAAAATATTAATAACTGGAGGCTGCGGTTTTATTGGCTCACATATAGTCGAATACTTTCATGATAAACATAAAAGTGCTGAGATTGTAGTTTTTGATAAAATTACTTATGCAGCAAGTGTAAATAACTTAAGTAGAATAAAAAAGAGTAAAAGATTAAAAATTGTTAAAAAGGATATACTAAATTTCAAAGTTTTAAAAAAAAACATAGAAAATTGTGAACTTGTTATACATGCGGCAGCTGAAAGTCATGTAGATAATTCTTTTCAATTAAATGATAAATTTATCAAAACAAATGTTCTAGGGACTAAAAATGTTATGCAAGCGTGTAAAATAAATAAAGTAAAAAAAATAATACATATAAGCACAGATGAAATTTATGGAGAGATATTTAGGGGTAGTTTTAAAGAAAATGATAAATTTAATCCCTCAAATCCTTATTCGAGTTCAAAGGCAGCAGCAGAAATGATAGTAAATGGATACATTCATTCATATAAGTTACCCGTCATAATTGTAAGGGCTAATAATATATTTGGTACAAGACAACATCCAGAGAAATTAATTGGTGGATGTTGTTGGTCATTTTTAAAAAAAAAAAAATTCACAATTCATGGCAAAGGCATCCAAAAAAGAACCTTTCTATACGTAAATGATTTTTGTAGTGCTTTAGATGTATTAATTAAAAAAGGAAGTAATTTTCATGCATATAATATTGGTTCAAACTATGAATACAAAAATATAAATATAATAAAAATAATTGCCAAAGAAAATAAATTAAATTTCAACAAATATATTAAATATGTGAAAGACAGACCATTTAATGATTTTAGATATAGTATAAATTATAATAAAATAAAAAAACTTGGCTGGAAACCAAAATTTAATGTTGAAGATAAAATTTTTGAAATAAATGAATGGTATAAACGAAATATCAATAGATTCAAAAAAAGATTCGAATGAAATTATTAGTTGGTATAGACTCTTATTTTGAGTCATATGGAGGACCATGGACCGCAATTTCTCAAAAATTAGAGTATTTAAATAAAGCAAATATAGATTTTAAACTTATTTTTAGTTCAAATAATCATTTTAAATACAAACTAAATTTTAAAGAAATTGTAAAAAAATTTGATGTTATTCATATTTACGGTTTGTGGAAACCATTTACTATAAAATTATTTTCTGAGGCAAAAAGATTAAAAAAAACTATCATTATAACTCCTTTGGGTGCACTTGAGCCTTGGGCATTATCTCAAAAAAAAATTAAGAAAAAAATAGCATGGTATCTTTACCAAAAAAAAATCATGTTAGACTCAGATTATATTCACGCAACTTCAGAAATAGAAAAAGAACATTTAATTAATTTAGGAATTAAGGAGAAAAAAATTATAATAATTGGACATGGAATTAAATTTGATGAAACTTTAAATAAGAGTTTTAATCATAAAGAAAAAAAAATGATTTATTTCTCAAGAATTCATGAAAAAAAAGGATTACTTGAGTTAATCACAATTTGGGATCAATTAAAAAATAGTCACAATTGGAAATTAGAAATATATGGTCCAGTATCAAACACTAAATATTTAAATACTATAAAAAAACAAATTCGATTAAAAAATTTAGAAAATAAGATAAAAATTTTTCAACCTGTGTTTAATAATGAAGAAAAAAAAAAAATTTACTTGAAAAGTGATTGTTTTATTTTACCAAGTAAGAGCGAAAATTTTGGAATTTCCATTGCCGAGTCGTTATCTTATGGTCTGCCAGTTTTAACCACTAAAGATACACCATGGGAAATAATTAACGAAAATAACGCGGGCTATGTTTTTGATTTTTCTGAGAAAAATCTCATTTATTACATTGATAAATATATGAGCCTAAATTCTTCTCAAATTGAAAAAATGTCCATTAGAGCAAGAAATATCATCAAAGACAAATTTGACGAAAAAAAAATTTTTAAAAGTTATCTTAATTTCTATCAATCTATTTTAACAAAATGAAAGTATTATCTGTACTACATAGTTTTGATTTTACTGATGGCGGACCCCCAGAAGTATTAAGAAATCAATTGAGCGTTATTAATAAAGATAAAAAAGTTATAAAAGTGTTTAAAACTAAAATGATATCTATAATTTTTTTATTAAAGTGTATTTTTTTTAGAAAATATAAAAAAAAAATTTATAATTTTTTAAGTAAATATGATATTATTCATTTTCATGAATTGTGGTCATTTAAACCAATAATTATACTGTTTTTTGCAAATCATCTGGGAATTAAACACTTTTATGTTGGTCATGGTTATTTAGATAAATGGTCTGTAAATCAAAAATATTTTAAAAAAAAATTATTTATTAAACTTTTTTTACAATATGCTTTTAATTCATCGTCTGCCACTTTTTTTTCAACATTAAATGAATACAACGAAGCAAAAAAAACAATTAAAGTGCACGATACCTTTATTATACCAAATGGAGTTGATTTAGATAAGTTTAAAAAAAGATCAATAAGAAAAAAGAAATTAAAAAAAATTCTTTTTTTTGGAAGAATTCATAAGAAAAAAGGTTTGGAAATTTTGATAGAAGCAGTCAAAATGCTGCCTAAAAAATATTTTGAAGAATTTTCTTTTGATATCACGGGCCCTGGTGAAATTAGCAATATAAACAATATAAAGAAATTAATTTCTAAGAATAAACTCCAAAACAAAATTAATCTTAACCCACCAATTAAAAGAGAAAATAAAATAGAATATTTAAAAAAATTTGATATTTTTATTTTACCTTCATTTGAAGAAGGAGACTCAATTGCATTAAAAGAAGCTCTTGCATCTTATTTACCAGTTTTAATTTCGGAGCAGTGCAGGATGGATATTGTTGAAGGGTATGGTGCTGGATTAGTCACAAAAACAAATCCACTTAGTTTATATAATTCATTAACCAGATTAAAAAACTTAGATATTGTTCAAATGGGCGAAAAGGCTAGAAAATTAATAGAGGAAAATTATGATAATTTAAATTGTTCTAAAAGATTATTTCAAATATATAATGACATTCATTGTGGCTCTCGCTCTTCTAAAGACTGGTTAAATGAATAATTCTAAATATACTATAGGAATAAATTTTTTACACTCAGATTCGTCAGCCTGTATTTTTGTGGACAATAAATTAATTGCTGCAGTAGAGGAAGAAAGATTTACTAGATCGAAACATACATCTAAATTTCCAATTAATTCTATAAAGTTCTGCCTAGAGGAGGCAAATATTAGCATTTCTGATGTAAGTTTCGTAACTATAAATACTAATCCCTATTCTTCATTATTAAAAAAATCTCTTTTTACAATTACAAACTTAAGTTCAATAAGAATTGCATTAAGAAGCATTCTTAATACAAAAAAAAAATTTAGAATTGTTGATCTTTTAAATAGTGTTGAGAAAAATAACTCATTTAATGGTGAAATAAAATATGTAGATCATCATACTTCCCATATTGCATCATCATTATATTTTAGTGAATTTGATAAATGTGCAAATATTTCAATTGATGGTTTCGGTGACTTTGCAAGTACCTCTTGGGGATTTTATAATAAAGGAAAATTAAAAATAAAAAAAAAAATTCATTTTCCGCATTCACTAGGAATTTTTTATCAATCTTTGACTCAATTTTTAGGTTTTAAATCTTATGGTGATGAGTATAAACTTATGGGCCTTTCCTCGTATGGAGACGCAAAATATTGTGAGGAATTATCTAAAATTATAACCAAAACAAAAAATGGATTTGAATTGAATTTAAATTATTTTCTTCATCATAAAGAAAAAATATTTGAAATTAATGAACATGGCCAGTTTGTTTATAAAAATTTATACTCTAAGAAACTTCAAGAAACTTTTGGTAATGAAAGAAATACTAACGAAAAAATCGACCAATTTCATTTAGATTTAGCAAAGTCAGTCCAAAAAACTTATGAAGATATTTTTTTTCATTTATTAAATATTGTTTATAAAGAATTTAAAGTTGATAACTTAACAATATCAGGTGGTTGTGCCATGAATTCAGTTGCAAACGGCAAAATTAAATCAAATACAGACTTTAAAAATATTTATATTTCACCTAATCCAGGAGATGGCGGTGGATCAGTTGGCTCTGCATCATATTTTCTCAATACTGAATTTAATTACCACCTTAAAGTAAATAATTATGCATACTTGGGTAGTCAATTTAATAATGAAATTATTAAAAAAATAATTGATTTAAAAAAATTAGATACGAATAAATTTAAATTAACTTTTATCGATAAACCAAAAATTTATTTAAAGACTGCAGAATTAATAACTCAAGAAAAAGTAGTTGGTTGGTTTCAAGGAAAAATGGAGTGGGGCCCAAGAGCTTTAGGAAATAGATCAATTTTAGCCGATGCTAGAAATCCAAATATTAAAGAATTGATTAATTCCAAGATTAAAAGGAGAGAGTCATTTAGACCTTTTGCTCCGTCAATATTAAAAAATTATTTATTAGACTGGTTTGAAGCTGATTGCAATGTACCATATATGAGTGAGGTATATTTGATAAAAAGTCCAAAAAGAAAATTAATTCCTGGTGTAACTCATATAGATGGCACAGGTAGGTTACAAACAGTAACTGCTCAAAATAATTTAGATTATTTTAATTTAATTAACAAATTCTATGAAATAACAAATGTTCCATTGATATTAAACACATCTTTTAATGAAAATGAACCTATAGTAAATAAACCAGAGGAGGCAATTGATTGTTTTTTAAGAACTAATATGGATGCATTAGTTTTAGAGAATTGGGTAATCGAGAGAAATACGTGAAAATTTCAGTCATTACAGTCTGTTACAATAGTGAAAATTCAATAGACGAAACAATCAATTCTGTGTTGGAGCAAACTCATAATGATATAGAATATATAATTATTGATGGAAATTCTAAAGATAAAACTAAAGAAATTATTTTTAAGTATAAAAATTTTCTAAATAATGTTGTTTCAGAGGAAGATAAAGGAATTTATGACGCAATAAATAAAGGTATTAAACTATCAACTGGAGAAATAATTTCAATTTTACATTCGGATGATATTTTTTATAACAAAGATGTATGCAAAAATGTTTCAGAATATTTTAATTCAAATCAAATGTGTGATATCTTGTCTGGAACAACATTAATAAATTCAAAAAGTAACAAGATAATTAGAAAATATAATCCCAAATATTTTAAAAGGTGGATGATGTATATTGGAGTATCACCACCTCACCCATCAACATTTATTAAAAAAAAAGTTTATGACGAATATGGTTTATATAATATCAATTATAATATTGCTGGAGATTTCGATTTTTTTTTAAGAATGCTTATAAAAAAAAATTTAAAAATAAATACTCTAGATCAGAACTATGTACTAATGAAGAGTGGGGGTAAAAGCTCTAGTTCTCTAAAAAGTAATTTGATTTCATCTAAGGAAATGCTTAATTCATTTAAGGAAAATAAACTATATACAAATTGGTTCTTTATTTTAATGAGATTCCCATTCAAAATTTTTCAATATCTAATAAAATGATTTTAAAATATCAGAAAAATTTAATTGAATTTTCTTTTCTATTATTTCTTTTAATTCCCTTGTCTCTTATTACAGGACCTTTTTTACCTGATTTATTTTTAACAATTATAATTTTTAATTTTTTAATTCTATATATAAACACCAAAGAATATAGTGCACTTAATTTTAAATACCTTTTAATTTTTTTAATTTTTTGTTCAATTTTAACTTTAATTTCAATTTATTATGGTAACCTGGGGTCAATTAAAAGTAGTTTATTTTATTTTAGATTTGGAATTTTTGCTTTAGCAGTTTATTTAATAATTTTACAAAAAAAAAATTCTTTCAAAATTTTATTAAAAATAATATCGATCATCTTTTTTTTGTTATTTATTGACTCTGTTTACCAATATTTTTATCTTGAAAATTTATTAGGCTTTAAATACATAGATAGAAATAATTTTAGAATAACAAGTTTTTTCGGTGACGATGAAGTATTGGGTAGTTATGTTTCTAGACTATCACCATTATTATTGTTTTTATTTGTATATAACAACGAAAAGCTATCTTTAATAAAAAAAATTTTATTTACAGTTTTTTTTATTACAACTTTTACTACTGTTCTGTTGAGTGGTGAACGTACATCACTAGCTTTGTTTTTATTATTTATCATAATTATTTTTTTTTCATCAATAAAATTAAGAAAACTAGCAATAATTCCTCTTATATTATTAATTTTAATTTCTTCAGTAATATTGTCATCTAGTGAAAAAATTAAGAATAGAGTTATTACAAAAACAATAAATCAACTTGGACTAACTTCAGACAGTGAAAGATTAGTTTTATTTGGAAAAATCTACGAAGGTCATTTTATAATTTCGCTAAATATGTTTAAAGAAAAGCCAATATTTGGTCATGGAGCAAAATCTTTCAGATACTATTGTTCAAAAGAGGAAAATTTTGTAGCATATAATGCTTGTAGTACTCATCCACATAATTTTTATGCTCAAATGCTTGCTGAAGCGGGCCTATTTGGTTTTGTTTCTTTAATTCTTATATTTTTATCTATATTCTATTTATTTTTAAAAAATTTCTATTATCAGATTTTCAAAAGAAAACAGTATTTGACAGATTTTGCTATTTGTCTTTTATCTTCTTACTTCATAACACTTTTTCCTTTGCTACCATCTGGAAACTTTTTTAATAACTGGTTAAGTATATTAATTTATTATCCATTAGGATTTCTGATATATATATATAATCAAAAAAAGTTTTATGTATGAAAAAATTTTAATTATATTTTTAGTTATTAATTTACCACTGGTCTTTTTCTATGAGCCTATTACGAAAAGAATTAATTTATTTGACCATGGTGATAATAAAAGAAAATTCCAAAAAAAACCTGTAGCGCTCATTGGTGGAATACTGATCGTTTATAACTTTTTTTTTTTTAATATAATCGACTTTTTTTTCATTAAAGAAATTACTAAAAATCTTAATTTTACAAGTAATAGAGAATATTTTTCACTTTTTTTTGGTTTAATTTTTTTTTTCATCATAGGCCTTTATGATGATAAATATAATTTATCTGCAAATAAAAAATTATCGGTAATTTTTTTTCTTTTATTATTTTTAATTTTGATAGACGAAAATTTATTGATAACTAAATTGTATTTTTCTTTTTTCTCAAACGATATAGAATTAAAAAAGTTCTCTTACTTTTTTACAATTTTATCTATACTTTTATTTCTCAATGCTTTGAATATGTTCGATGGAATTAACCTTCAGGTGGGTTTTTATAGTTTAACTATCTTCTTAATCTTTATTTCAAAAAACATTTTTCCAATTTATACTTTTATATTTATCTTAACTATTTCATATTTCCTCATTATAAACTTTCAAAACAAAGGTTTTTTGGGAGATAATGGAACTTTAGTTTTAGGATTTGTAATATCTTATTTTTTAATTAAGTCTTATAATTTAAATGCATCTTTTACTCCAGAAGAAATATTTGTGATTTTATCAATTCCTGGATTGGATATGTTGAGATTATTTATATACAGGCTGTTAGATGGAAAAAATCCTTTCACCTCAGACATAAATCATATGCATCATTTAATTTCTAGAAGATATAATAATATCATAGCTTTTCTGATTATTCAGGGATTAATTGTTTTTAATGGAATATTATTTTATTATATAGATGAAAAATTAATTGTGTTATTACTAAACATTTCTTCATATATTTTAATTTTTTTAATTTTTAAAAAAGAATGTGTAAAAAACTTAGAAGATTATCAGAGATAATTATATGTTTAATAATTTTATTAATTCTTATTCCATTGATATTGATAATCTCAATTGCTATAAAAATTGAAACAGATGGCCCGATAATTTTTTTATCAAAGAGAGCAGGTATAAATGACAAAATATTTTTGATGCCAAAATTTAGAACAATGTTTAATAAAACTAAACTATCAGAAAGTAACAAAATAAAAAATCCAGAAAAAAAAATTACTAAAGTTGGAAGAATTCTTAGAAAATATAGTTTAGACGAAATACCTCAGTTTTTAACAGTCATACAAGGAAAAATGTCAATAGTTGGACCAAGGCCTGCTTTGTTGCAACAAAAAGAACTAATAAAAAAAAGAAAAAAACTTGGAATTAATAGACTAAAGCCTGGAATCACAGGTTATGCTCAAATTAATGGCAGAGATAAAATATCTTTAAACAAAAAAATTGAGTTGGATAGTATATATTTAAAAAATAAAAATCTTTTATTGGATATTAAAATTTTCTTTAAAACATTTACAGTTGTAATAAACCAAAAAGGAATACTTCATTAAATTCTAAAGGAGAAAATTTGATAAAAAATATTAATAATGTTCAAAAAAAACTATTTTTAATTTTTTCTGATCTTATTATTATCTGTCTATCAGTATATTTATCATACTCTATAAGATTAGAAAAATTTTATAATATTTTTGAAATAGATATAAAAATTTTTTTAATTTTTTTATCAGTTTTTTTTACTATTTTTTATTTTCAAAATATTTATCAAATTCTAATAAGATATTTTGACTATTATTCTGTTATAAAAATTTTTAAATCAATCTTATTATCATTCATAATTTTAGTCCCAATCAACTTTACTTTATATGAGTATATTTATTTTCCAAGATCCATATCTTTTATAACTTCGGTGATATTTGGAATTTTAATTGTTTTACATAGAATACTTTTAAACTTCCTTCTTAACATTGGTCAGAAAAATTCCAAAATACAAAATAATATTTTAATATTTGGTATTGATCAAAATAACGTAAATTTAATTAGTAGTATAAGAAATTATAATGACTATGGTTCCATAAGGGGCTTGATAGACACAAGTGGAAAATATAAAAAAAGAGAGTTAAATGGAATAAAAATTTTTAAAATTCAAAATCTAAATCACATTATAAAAAAATACTCAATTACAGAACTTATAATTGGTCATAATTCGATAACAAAATTAAAGCTAAAAAAAATTTACGATGAATTCAGAGATAAAAATATAAGAATAAGAAGTTTATCAAGATCTAATAGTGATACAGGAAATTTTATTAATAGATCTTTTGAAAAGGAAATAGATTTTTTTGATATTGTAGATAGACCCAAAATCTTGGTAGAAAACAAAATATTAAAAAACAAAATTTCAAATAAGGTAATATTGGTTACTGGAGGTGGAGGATCTATTGGTAGTGAACTATGCTTAGAAATAGTTAAGCATAAACCAAAAAAATTATTCATACTTGAAATATCTGAAATTAATTTATTTAATATTATAAAAAAAATTAATCATAAAAATTTAAAATACATCAAGCCAATTCTCGGTGATTGTTGCGATCCTATTTTATTAAAAAAAACTTTTAAACAGATAAAAATAGATGAGATATTTCACGTTGCAGCATATAAACATGTTAATTTTGGTGAAAATAATTCGTACTCAATGATCAAAAATAATATCTATGGAACAAATCAAATTCTTAAATTTGCCTCCGAAAAAAAGATTCAAAATTTCACTTTTATAAGTTCAGATAAAGCTGTTAATCCGAAAAGTATATTAGGATATTCAAAGAAAATTGGAGAGAATTTAGTTCATGAATTTTATCAAAAATCTAAATTAAAAAAATCATTGTCTTACACAGTGGTACGTTTTGGAAACGTTATTGGATCAAGTGGCTCAGTAATCCCAATATTTATAGATCAAATAAAAAATAATAAACCATTGACCGTTACTAGTAAAAAGAGTGAGAGATATTTCATGTCAATATCAGAAGCAGTTCAGCTTATTATTAATTCGTCTTTTTTAAATACAAAAGGATTTAGTATTTATTCATTAAATATGGGTAAGCAAATTAAAATTTACGAAATTGCGAAGAGAATAATAAGTTTAAGTGGACATAATATTAAAAATAAAAGTAATCCCTATGGAGACTTTAAAATAGAAATAATTGGACTTAAAAAAGGTGAAAAAATATCTGAGGAACTCAGTTTAGGCACTAAACTTGAACCAACATCTCACACAGAAATAATGAAATGTAATGACAAAATTTATTCAACTCAAATAATTAAAAACTTAAAATCATTAGAAAAAAAAATAATAGAGAGCAAATCTTTTGAGATGAACCTCAAAAAATTAATTTATTAATCTATAAATTGTTGTAAGTATCAAATTTAATGTTTAAAAATTATATAATTTAAAATTATGGATAAAATTAACATTTTTATTGAAAAATACACAAAAAAATTTGCTGAGTTAATTTTATTAGATAAAAAAACAAAAAAAAAACTCATTCATACTTGTAAATTGATACAGAAAACTAAAATTAAAAAGAATAAAATTATTATTGCGGGTAATGGTGGTAGTGCAGCTATTGCAAGTCATTTTAGTGTTGATCTAACAAAAAATGCAAAAGTTAGATGTGTGAATTTTAATGAAAGTGATTTAATTACTTGTTTTTCAAATGATTATGGTTATGAAAATTGGGTAAAACAATCTCTCAAATTTTATACCGATAAAGGAGATTTAATAATATTAATTTCATCAAGTGGCAATTCAAAAAATATAATCAATGCAGCAAAATTTGCAAAAAACAAAAAGCATAAAATAGTTACTTTCACCGGTTTTTCTGGAAAAAATAAATTGAGCAAATTAGGAAATACAAATTTTATAGTTAAATCAAACAATTTTAATTTGATAGAAAATGTACATCAATTTTGGTTACTACTTATTGTTGATATTTTATCTTTGAAATAATTGAATTAATATAATCTTTAAAAAGTTTAGTGTTTAATATTTTTAATAATAAATAAATATGAGATACTAAAAATATACCTACCAGGTGTTTTGACGTTGCCCATCCTATTACATATGGAATAATTGAGCTAAAGTAAAATAATATAAAATAAATATCTATTTTTTTTAATTTAAGTTTAATAACATTTTTTAAAAATAATAATATCGAAATAATAAGGCTTAAAATAGCTACCAATCTATTAAAAAAATGTGAAAACATAAATGGATTTTTAAACTGCCCTTTAATGTCAGGATGCACACCATCTTTATGTGTATTAAACAATATAAATTTTATTTTTATTATTCCATCCTTTAAAATTCTATTTTTATTTTCTTTTATATATTCATTATTTCTTTTTTTATAATATTCATACATTTCCCATTCACTTTGAAATTTTCCTAGAACAGTTTCTTTAGGAATTATATCAACAGATTTTTCTGGATAATATTTATGAAAATTTTTATTGAGGGTTGTTGCAAGAGATAATTGATTTGATGAAGATATTTTGGATCCAATTGGAAATATACCAGTTTTAAAATATCCATAACTTCCCCATAACATTGATGCAAATATCAAGAAAATTAAAGGCATAAATCTTTTTAAAATATTTACTTTATTTTCTAAAATTATGAATACAAGTGATATTACAAAAGCAACTAAGAACATTGTTGTTTTCATAAAAAAAAGAAAAAATAAAATTAACGATACATAAATAAACTTATTTTTATTTTCTGAAATTAAAATCAAAAATGTACTTGGTAAAAATATACCAATAAATGAGTCTGAAAATATAAAATTTAAAACAGTTGTGGTATTATAAAAATTGCTAAATAAAATTATTAAAATTGTATAAAAATAAACAAAACCTAATTCTTGATCTTTGCAAAAAATATTTAAACTAATATAAAAAATTGCAAATAAAATTATATTTTTTAAAATTAAAAAAAAATAAATATTCGTTGAAATATTTGATAATATAGAAATAAATATGGGTACAAAAGGAAATCTATCTATATAACTTTTAAAACCATAAACCTCATGATAATGTCCTTTGCCATTAATTAAATTCTCAATAACCGGGCCGTAGTAAAAAGGTATATTTTTTAATATAATATTATTATTTTCATCAAATAAGTAATCAAATTTTGATACCAAAAAGTATGCAAATATTAACGATGTAATTGAAACAGTAATTATAAATGAAAAAAATAATAAAATATTATTTTTATAATGTAATTTCAAAAAAAATTTAATTATTTCATTCATTATAATTTTTCTTTTTTGTTATTAGGTAATATCCAAAAGATTTTTTCAATTTTAATTCATCTATTGAATTGTAATGTGTACATATTTTTTTTGAATACATACAATAGCCTTCATCAGGTATTAATATTGTTTTTCCGTTTAATTTTTTTTCAAAAAAAGATGAATTATTATTATTATCTGTCATTGAATTATATTTTGGCCAAGGATAATTTAAATAATCATTATTGTTCTCATAAATTCTATTTAAGTTTTTTGTCATAAAGATTACAATTAAAATGCAACAAACTGGGTAAAAAATATAATTTATTTTTTTATAATTAATTTTTCTACTTGTTAAAATAGAAGCAAAAATACAAGATAAAAATATAATTATTGTTGAATAGCCATATCTAAAAAGAGGAGCTTTTATAAACCAAATAATAAACGTTAAAAAAGAGATTGAAATCAAATAATACTCAAACTTATCTTTTTTTTGAGGGACTTTCTTACTACCATGATATAAAATTAAAAGAATTAAAAGACATAAAATTAAGTATGGAGCCATAATTTTAGTTATTAGCTTTAGATGTTTTGTGCTCCATATATCTAACCAATAAAAATTTTTTAAAAACTCCTCATAATTAATTTTTAATTTACTCTCGTAATCAAGGTCACTGTATCCCTTTGCCCATATCTCTGATTCAATTGCTATCAGTTGAGTATTTTCAATGTTAGACCATTTTAAATTCTTAAAACAGCTTTCTTTTACAGGATATAAAAAACAACCAGTCATAAAAATATTTTTTAGCGACCAAGCTAGAAAAAAAAATAACAAAAAATAAAAAATTTTATTTTTAAATAAACTTTTTATTTTATTAAATTTCAAAAATATAAAATTAAATAGTATAACTGGTATTAATAAAATCTTATTCTGAATAATAAAAAAAGATAAAATTAAATTATTTGTTAAGCTTTTATTTTTGTTAGATAAATAAAGAATTACTTCAGATATAAAAAAAAAGTATACAAAATGAGCTGGGGCATCATTTCCATATTCACTATATCTATTCATTTTATAAAAAATAAAAACTAAGATAAAAAATAAAAAATATAGATGAAAATTGTATTTTTTTGATAATAAGTATTTATGTATTTGAAATATAAAATTAAGCATAATTGCAGACGCTATAATGGCTTGCGCAAAAACAATACCATTATCCTTAAAGATGGAATTATAATTTGCAGCGGATAAGTATTGAATTATTGAAGTATGTCCATATCTAAAATGTAAATTTGATAGACCCATTATAATTTTTTCAGAGTTAAGTATTCCTATAAAAGGTAAGTGATATAATCCTGCATCAGGTCTATAGACGTTACTCTCCGTGATAAGAAATGTTAATAAAATTGAGATTAATATTATAAATTTTATAAACTTTAAATTTAAGTACCTATGTCTATTCTTTATTAAAACTATTAAAGGAATTAATAATATTATATTATTAATAAATAAGTTTAGGGGTGAAAAAAAATTTATAATTATGGCAATAAAACAAATAAGTATTGTACCAAAAATTAAATCTTTTGAAAAACAGTATAAATTAACTTTATTTTCATTTGTTAAAATAAAACCATATGGTGTTAGCAAAACAACATATATAAACGAATAAAGAAATATCTCTATCATATGAAACTTCTTACTATTATAATTCCAGTATACAATGAAAAAAATACAATTATAAAAGTTATAGATAAAATTAACGAATTAAAATTAGAAAAACAATTAATTGTAGTTGATGATTATTCCGAAGATGGTGGAAGGGATTTGTTAATTGATAACAAAAATAAAGTAAGTAATCTAATTTTACATAAAAAAAATCTTGGCAAAGGTGCAGCTATTAAAAGTGCTCAGGAATATATTCAGGGAAAATTTACAATTATCCAAGATGCAGATTTAGAATATGATCCTAGTGATTTTGAGCAAATGATTAATTTCACTCAGAAAAATAATTTAAAAGTACTTTATGGTTCAAGAGTATTAGAGCACGCCAACAGAGAAAAGATCCAAAATTTTAGTCACAAATATAGAATATTTGCTAACTATTTGCTTACTAAATTAAATAACTTTATTAATAATCAAAAACTTACAGATGCACATACATGCTATAAATTATTTGATTCAGAACTTTTTAAGTCTATTAATCTTGAAGAAAAAGGATTTGCTTTTTGCCCAGAGGTTACTACTAAGATTTCTCTATTAAATCATCAAATTAATGAAATACCAATAAACTATAAGGGTAGATCTTATAAAGATGGAAAAAAAATTAAATTTGTTGATGGTTTAGATGCAATAATAGCTTTAATAAAATATAGATACTTTAAAAATAAATGAGAGCATATATTAAAATTAATAAGTGCAGAATTTGTAATTCTAAAAAAATTATAGAAGTATTCGACCTTAAAAAACAATATATTCAAGGATCATTTATCAAGAAACATTACCCCAAACCATATCAAAAAAAAATTCCATTAAAATTAGTCTTATGTAAAAATTGTGGATTATTGCAAACTCAACATACAACTGACAAATCAAAATTATATAAAAACTATTGGTATATGTCTCAGATAAATTCAACAATGAGAAATCATTTAAAAGAAATAGCTCTTTCTCTTAATAAAATTAATAACGATAAAAATTTAAGTGTTTTAGATATAGGATGCAATGACGGAACACTACTTAATTATTTTCCTAAAAATATAAAAAAATATGGAATTGACCCTAGTGATTTAGTAAAAAAAATTAAGAGTAAAAAAATTAAAATTATCAAAGATTTTTTTCCTATAAGAAAAGCAAATATTGAGAAATTAAACACAAAGTTTGATTTTATAACTTCAATCGCAATGTTTTACGACATACACAGACCCAACTACTTTGTCAAAAATATCAAAAAATATTTAAAAAAAAAAGGTATTTGGGTTTTTGAACTATCATATTTGGCAGATATGCTAAAATTAAGATCTTTTGATACAATTTGTCATGAACATTTAGAATATTATTCTTTATCTACTCTAAATTATTTAATGAAAAAAAATAATCTTAAGATTTTCAAAATTTTAAGAAATAAAATTAATGGAGGTAGTATAAGGTGCTATGTTACTCATCGCAATAATAAAACCTTTGATAACCAAAATGAAAATTTAAAAATAAAAAATACAATAACTAATGAAAAGAAGCAAAAACTCTTATCTGCCAGTACATATAGAGAATTTTACCAAAAAAGCCTAACAATAAAAAATAAAATTAATAAACTCTTTGACACAATTAAAAAAAACAAAAAAAAAATTTATATTCTAGGAGCATCAACAAAAGGAAATACTATACTTCAATTTCTAAATATAGAAAAAAATTTTATTAAATTTGCAGTAGAGAGGAATAAGGAAAAAATAGGAGCATATATAATAGGTACTAATATCAAAATAATAAGTGAAAATAGTGTAAAAAAAAATTATCCAGATTATTATTTAGTATTACCATGGCATTTTAAAAAAGAAATAATCAATAGAGAAAAAGTTTATATTAAAAATGGGGGATCATTGATATTTCCATTACCGAGAGTTCATATAATAAATAAAGATAACTACAAAAAATATGTTAAATAAAAAAATATATAATAATTTTAATGAAAAAGTTTTTTTTTATTATTTGGGATAATCCTAAATTTTATCAAACTTTAGTTTTCTTATCAAAATACTTGTCGATTAAGAATTATAAAGTTTATATTTTACATAGAAAGATTAGAAAAAACGAAGACTTTATTGGAAGATTAGATTTTGGAAATAAAGCAAAATTTCTTTATTGCCCAATCGATTTTAAATTTTTTCCAACATATGTAAATTATGTAATATTTATATTATTTGTAGTTTTTAAGTTTTTTTTAATTAACCCATCTAAAGTTATTTTCTTTAATAGATATGCATTATTATCATCCACATTTATTAGTATTTTTAAAAAAAAGAACGTTCATTTTTTTTATCATAATTTTGATTTTGACAATCCGTATAAAATAAAATCTTTTAAGCGAAAATTTATTTCAATTTTAGAAAAAAGGGTTTTAAAAAATATCGATTTTCTTGTGTTTCCTTCTAATAAAAGAGGCTTGCTTTATAAAAAATTCTTTAATGTAATTAGTAAAAAAATTTTTACATTGCAAAATTGTTTTCCAAAAAAATTTAAAATAAAAAATGACAATAAATTTAAAATATTTTTAAAAAAAAATAATCTTTTGCAAAAAAAAATAATTTGTATGCTTGGGACTATTGGGCCAGATCACTTTATCGACAAAATTGTAGAATCTGCAAAATATGCAAGTAAAGATACAATTTTTGTTTTTGGTGGAACTGTAGTTAATAAATTTGACAAAAAAATTTTAAAAAAAATTGAAAAATTAAAATTGAATAATAAAATTTTTATATTTAATAACATAAACAATAGTCTATGGTTTCAAATTCTAAAATGTTCAAAAATAGGTTTGTGTTTTTATAAAGAAACAAACTTGAGTCATCGAAATATGGCAGGTACATCAACAAAATTTAATAATTATTTAATGGCAAATATCCCCATGATAGTAAATAAAAATAGCGACTTTCTAAATTTCAAAAAAAAATTAGACTTGTTTGAAACTGTTAATCCGTATAAACCAAAACAGATTGCAAATAAAATCAATTTTATTATAAAAAATAAAAAAAGATATATGGAAATAAAATATAACCAAAGAAAAGCTTTTTTAAAAACTATGAATTTTGAGCATCAGTTTAATAATAGTTATGGTGCTATAATTAACAAACAATTTTAATTTAAAAATATGAGGGCAAAAAGAGCATTAATATTTGGTGTAACTGGACAAGATGGTGCATATTTATCGAAATTTCTTTTAAAAAAAAAATATACAGTTCATGGTGTAAAAAGAAGAAGCTCTACAATAAATACAAGTAGAATTGATGACATATACTCTGATCCATTAGTTAAAAAAAACAATTTTTTTTTACATTATGGTGATGTTACAGACTCTATTTCAATTTTTAATTTAATAAAAAAAACAAAACCATCTGAAATTTATAATCTTGCTGCTCAATCTCATGTTGCCGTATCTTTTGAAATACCTGAATATACTACAAATGCAGATGCCTTAGGAACGCTTAGAATATTAGAATGTATAGTAAAAATTAATAAAAAAATTAAATTTTACCAAGCGGGAAGTTCTGAAATGTTTGGAAAGGTTTTTGAAACGCCTCAAACTGAAAAAACACCATTCTATCCTAGAAGCCCTTACGGTGTAGCTAAACTATTTTCTCATTGGATAACAATAAATTATAGGGAATCATATAAATTGTTTGCCTGTAATGGAATTTTATTTAATCATGAAAGTCCACTCAGAGGCGAGACTTTTGTGACTAAAAAGGTGGTAAGTGCACTATGCAAAATAAAATTAAAAAAACAAAAGAAACTTTTTATAGGAAATTTGTATGCAAAAAGAGATTGGGGACATGCAAGTGATTATGTGCAAGCTATGTGGAAAATATTACAAAATAATAAACCTGATGATTTTGTAATTTGTACAGGTAAGCAATATACAATTAAACAGTTTATAAATATGGTTGCGAATCAATTAAAAATAAAAGTTATATGGAGAGGAAAAGGTGTAAATGAAAAAGGCTACGATCAATTTAACAATTGTATTATTGAGTGTAGTAAAAAATATTTTAGACCAGCAGAAGTAGATACATTAAAGGGAGATTATTCTAAAGCTAGAAAGCAATTAAATTGGAGACCAAAGCATAACATTCACTCCTTAATTAAGGATATGATTAATTACGAAATTAATATTCTTAAAAATGCTTAATAAATATTCTAAAATATTTGTTGCAGGTCATAATGGAATGATCGGTTCAGCAGTAATTAGAAAATTAAAAAAATTAAATTATAAAAGAATATATTTTATTGACAGAAAAAAATTAGATTTAACTAAACAAGATAAAGTCTACAGATATCTAAATAAAATTAAACCTGATGCTGTTATAATTGCAGCTGCTAAAGTTGGAGGTATTGAAGCTAATAATAATCATAAAGCACAATTTATTTTTGAAAATCTTTCTATACAAAATAATATTATTCATGGCTCCTATATAAATGGTGTAAAAAATTTAATTTTTTTAGGATCAAGTTGCATATACCCAAAAAACTCCAAGCAACCAATAAAAGAAAAGTATTTATTATCTAATTATCTTGAAAAAACAAACGATGCTTATGCTATAGCGAAGATAGCTGGCGTAAAGCTTTGTGAAAGTTATAATCAACAATATAATCTAAACTATAAGTGCTTAATGCCATGTAATGCTTATGGCATAAATGATAATTACGATAAAAATTCATCACATTTTTTACCAGCTTTAATAAAAAAAACTATAGATGCAATCAAATATAATCATAATTACATCAAGATCTTGGGAACTGGTAAAGCAAAACGAGAATTGATATTTTGTGATGATATAGCAGATGCATGTATTTTCTTTTTAAGAAAAAAAACAAAAGAAACTCTTATTAATATAGGAACTGGAGTTGATAAAAGTATCATATATTATGCAAATTATATAATGAAGCATTTAAAAGTAGATTTGAAAATTCGGCATGAAAAAAAATATTTGGACGGCACCTTAAGAAAATTACTAGATGTTACATTGGCAAAAAAATATGGGTGGAAATATAAAACAGGTTTAAAAGATGGCTTATCAATAACTATTAACGATTATTTAAAAAAAAACTTAATTAAAAAAAAAACTTAATAATTTCTAATGTTATATTCAATTGACATTTAAAATTTGAATATGTATACCATGCGTGCCTGGTGATTATTGCGAAAGTGTAATACCCGATCCCATTCCGAACTCGGAAGTCAAGCCTTTCTGCGCCGATGGTACTTAGTCTTAAGA
>MDSZ01179136.1_pt1 | contig 42542 bp, 47 predicted proteins | sample 811201 | NCBI WGS metagenome assembly MDSZ01 (sample SAMN05326647, study PRJNA326480) | marine metagenome | isolation source: seawater | place: Indian Ocean: North | collected 2010 | reverse complement strand
ACCATTACAGTTGACACCTACAATGTATAACCCATTCAACTTTACACCAATCAAAGGTATCATGACTAGATACGCTAAGAAAATGGTGAACAACAGATTCTACGGAAAAATCACTGTTGATGGAGTTAGAACATTTGACGTTAGAGAATTGAAAAACAATACACCATCAGGTGGAGCAGCTTTAGGTGTATAATCTAGAGTAGTTTTTTAATTTTAATATGAGAAAAGCCCCTCTTTGAGGGGCTTTTTTTTATGTATGTATATTTATAATAAAAACGCCTATGAACTTTTTTAAAAACATGTTAAGTAGTGAAGGTAAAGTCTCTAGTAAAAGATTTGTTACCTTTGTATGTCTTCTATTTATGTTAATTGGTTATACAGCAAATCTTTTTTGGGATTTCACAATTGACGATAATTTATTTGAGTCTTTACAATGGATTGTAATGGCTGGACTTGGTTTTACAGCCGCAGAAAATTTCTCACCTAAAGATGAAGTTGTGGTTGAGGAAGAACCAGAACCTAGTAGAACTGTTGTAACTCACGAATATGATTATGATGAGGAAGATATCTAAAAAACAAAAACCACTCTTTTGAGTGGTTTTTTTATATCTATATGTTTTATTTAATTATCCTTTTGAAGCGTGAAATGCGTCTAAAATTTCTTCACAATGTTTTTCACTATCACACTTTCTCCACACACCACCTTTTTTATTGTTTAATATTACCCATCCGTTTCCTCTTTTTTTGATACAACCTGAACCACCTTCAGATTCAGCACAACCTTTACCTTCTTGTTCGTTTAATTTGATTCTTAATCTATTGATTAGTTGTGACTCTGTTATACTTTCCATAGTATCGGAATCATCATCCATACCATCAGGTGCCATATCGTCTTCATCGTGTGGTGTTTCCTGACCAGTAAGTTTTTCACCAGCTAATTTATCTAAATTACTTTCTTCTTTTATCACTAATTTTTCGATTAAGTCAATTAGTTCACTTTCTGTTATTCTTATTTTTTTCATAATTGGTTAACTACTTGAAATTTTATTACTTTCCTATAAGTATCTATTTGTTGATTAGAAGTTGCCTTTATATCTAAATAGTATTCATTAGGTATCATCCATCCCGTATCTAAGAGGAAATAATTACTAGTAAAAGACATATTAACGGGTGTCCAAGGGATTACCTCCACTTGAGTGGTACCTTGTGTCACATATAACCTATATTGCAAATTATCGACTAATACTTGTGCCTCTGTAGTATATGGAACTCTTGTAGAAACAAACACTTTACGCGTATCTCCATTAGTTATTTTTTCATCTTCTTTAATGCCAGAAACTGAATAACCATATACTTTAGGTTGTCCAGCTGTAGGTCCCACACTAAAACTATTTTCATAAACTATAAATTCATTAGTTACATTAGGTTGTGCTATACCGTTAATTGATATATTACTCCACACATCCTCAAATAGAACAGGTGTACTTTGTGTAATACTAGCCCATGTTAGTGATATGTAATAGACACCACAAGTTAAGAAGTTTACTGTTGGTGTAGCCACTATAACACCATTACAATCTAAAATATCTACTGTTGGTAAAGAATCCAAACAAATTGGTTGACCATTATAGTCATATACATACAAGAATAAATTATTGGTTTTACCTAAAGTAAAGTTTGAACGATTATCCACAACGTAGTCATCATATAAGGTTTCTACAAAAGGTTCGAAAAAAGTCTGAGTATACTTAGTAAAAAACCCAACCGAATAAGCCTCAGTTAATCCACTAAGATTTTCAAAAGCTGGAACAAAAGCTATACCATATGTAATACCAGTGGTACTACTAGTTGTACCAGTAATTAGATGATTTATTTCATGGGTAAGTGTCGCTGATGTAAAAAATATATTTTCATTACCATTATCAAAATGTTGAGTAGCTAATACTTGATATGAGAATGGATTAAGATTATTATAAGTTCCATCTACTAACCACGTATTAATAGTTGTAGAAGAAAACCAATTACTAGGTCTTATAGAGTATGTGGTATCAAATTCCGGTTCGAACATACCAGGAGGGACTAAGTAGTCATACCCTACACCTTCATCCCAAGTATTTCCAGTAACTTTAAATAACATTAAATCAAAAGAAGTAGCCCTTCTAGTGTCATTAACTAAGATTCTATCATTTATTAAAGTATCATCAAAGTTAGAAGTATTAGTCATTCTCACACCATGATACTTTACAGTACCTAAATCTAAACAACAACTATTATATTTTTCTTTTAGGTCATCTAAATTAACATCAAATATAAATCTACTATATCCTTCTACCATTGAGGTAGTAAATCCAGTGTTACCTTGACATGTATCACCAGATAATCCCGTAAATTTACATTTACCTTGAGCATTTTGTCCAAAAAATAATTGAGTAACTGGGTTTTTTGCTGTATTAACCTTACTATTAGCTACTATAGTATTATTTTTACTAAAATATGACCTGTGTATAGACATTCCTTTTCTTTATATAATAAATATCAATTAATTCTTATATTACTATTTAATACATTTTTCTTTGCATCATTCATTAATTTTGCGATATCTTCTTTTCGTGTACCATCATGCCCTTGTGGTACTGGAGCTAATCCAGGAAAGGCATGACAATGGTTATTCATAAAACTAACCATTTTTTCTAACAACTCTAATAATTTTTCTCCTCTAACCATAGAGTTAGTTTTATCCATAAGTCCAGAAACCATTTCTTTTTGACTCATTCCGTAATTACTAGATAAAGCGATAGGACCATTTAATTCACTAGAATTATAAGAAAGTAAATATATTTTTTCTCCACCAACCCCAACTAAACCTTGTTGACCTGGACTTAAAGTTTCGATAGACTCCACACTAGTTTCATCAACCACAGGAACTTTTCTTTTACCAGAATTTTCTGTAAAAGCCAAACCATGACCTTTAGTTAATACACCTTCTAGTTCTATTTTTTCTTTTATTATGTTGGAGTTGGTTTTATTTAACGACCAACTAGTACTTGCACCTACAGAAGGTTCAGCTTCATCCATCATTCTTTGAGTCATCAGTGTTGGTCTAAAATACATTGGATGTGACATCTGTAAAAATGACCCCACATTATCCTTATTATTTAAATCAACTTCAGGATTATATGTTTTAGTACAGTATTCGATAGGTTTGATAAATTTATTCCATTTTCCTTTATCTACTTGTAAAATAAAATTATTTATTATTTGAGATACTTTATTGAGGGTTGGGACACCAGTAAAATTTAATCTAGCCACAAAAGTTGATTGGGTGATTGTCTCTTGAAGATTGAATTCTCCAGCCATTTTTATTGCTGGTGGGGTAGACACAGATGTTGGTGGGCCAATATTTGTTGTCTTATATGGTAGTTTAAGTAAATTAACATAACCACTAATACTATTACCAGATAAAGTTGTTGGGTCTAAGTGGTATTCTATTAATGTACGTAAAATATCATCTTTAGGTACCGATTTAGTTTCTGTTTTCTCTTCTATAGTTAAGGTTTCTGGGAAAGTACTTAATTGTATAAAAGTAGGTTTATCATTCCATTGGGGTTTGGATGTAAATGTATTATTTGGTATTAATTTACCACTTCTTAGTAGAATTTGTGGGTACCATTCCTCTATTTTATCTTTTGTTTTTCTCTCATAAGCTTTTTCTCTCATACCCAATAAAATATCACAATTTTCTCTACCATATATTGCTATATCATCTGGATTAGGAAAACAACCAAACTGGTCTTCTAAAGGTAACCCATTAGGTGCATAGGCAGGAGCAGAAATATTATTATTACCAAAACTAGTATTCTCATCACCACTAGAATAATTATCACCTCTAATTTCACCTGGTTGGGAAATCATAGGTCCTATATATTCTTGATTTAAAGAATCTTTTACTGTTTCATAGGTTATAATTTTAACAGCTTCTCCAGGTCGGGGAATTACATTTAAATGTAACGGTAAAAAAGAAGCGAATAAATAAGGGTCATTTTGTTTACCCTCCTCACCTTTAGTCCAGGGCTTATAACTACCTGTTGACGATGCTTGACTATCTAATTTTTTTATAGCTTTTAATGGGTCATTAATTTGGGAATCAGTAATACCTTGACCTTTAACTTTTATAGCACGGATTCTTCCAGCACGCATAGGGTCTTTATTATCTACACATACAGCATAGGTAATTATCCTACTATAATTAATATCTAAATTACTTTCCTTATTAGCTACATTATCATTCATAATTAACCATTATTTCTTTTCTTTAACTCATTATCCAGCAGGTTAAATTTCTTCTCAATATCCTCTATATGTAAAGTTAACTTAATTAATAAATCTTTAGTTTTATTAAATTCCTCCTTTAACGTAAACATAACATCTACAATTTCTTTTGTTGGTTTTTCTTTATATTGTTTAAAAAATTCACTCATGTATAAATTATTTTAAAATACCATCTGCCGTGGTAAAAGGTTTTATTAATCCTGGTCCTAAAGGGTGAATAACTTGACCCATCATTATAACAGAACTTACCGAGGCATTTTCTGCCCTCTCTTCTTCGTCCGATTGAATCCCTAGAAAATCATGAATTAACATTAAATTAGGGGAGCCGTCAGGCATATCACCTACAGGTATTCCAGCAGCTTGCAATTTACTAATCAATCTTTCAAAAGTACCTAATGCACTAGTACCTGGTCTCATTTTAGCTGCAGCCACTAAGAATGGAGGTACACCAAAAGGTATATCCGGCATGTTAGCCATTAATGTTGTTAATAGAATCTGATATATTTCTTTACAGTTTTTTGCGTTTTGCAAAGCAGTTATCAAAGGGAATAGTATATCTATTAATTTTTTAATTATTCTAAGTCTTTTCTTGGCTTTTTCTGATAATTTTTCTTTAATCAACTGCTGTATTAATTTTAATAGTATTTGTTTCAAATACCTTAAAAGTATCCTACCCACTTCATTTAAAAATTCTTTAATTACCCTAATTAATACTCTTTTAAATATTTTAGCCCACATATCTATAGAAGTTACTGAAGTAGCATTTTGATTTAACATTTTAGCGGTCAATACCACCGGTAACACCCCCTTAGGGTTTAATATACCATAAGCTAGAATTTGAGGTAGTTTCTTAATTAAATTTTCTTTAAAGTCTATTTCTAAAGGTAAACTCATAGAACCCAACGAAAGGTCATAACCTTCTTTAGCAGCGGAAGCAGCAGCAAATCTTTGTAACACCAAGTCAAAAGCTTTTATTTGTTCATTTTGATTTGCACTAGATAATATATCATCCAACCCATCATCTACAACAGCATTATCAACAGGAACATCAATAACACCACAAGACTCAAAACTAATAACATTCTTAGATTTTCTAACAGCCTCAAGTTCAATATTTCTTTCTTCTTCTATATTAAATTCAAAAAAACTATCGTCATCATAAAGTTCCGATAAATGACTAACACTATCCGTAGAAATTTCACCTAGGTCTGCACCATCACAAGACTCTAAGATATTTTCTACCATATTTAAAAATTTTTGAACAGCTTTTATATCATCTAAATTTATATTTTTATTTCTCACACTCATAAACCCAGTTAAAATTTCCATTAAAGCCGCTAATAGATTTTGCATTTCTATTAATTTGATATTTTGAAAATAGTCTTTTAAAAATTCTAATATGGTAAATTTTTCAGAATTACCAGGTAAGGCGGCTGTACCCAGAGGTGAACCGGGTGATGTTTGGTAGTTAGGTTGACCACCTGGGTCATTATCTACTTTATAATATGGGTAAATTTCTAGTTGACCGTTACCTATAGATACGACATCGAATAAAGCTCTACCACTTTTACCATAAATGGTTTGTGTGGTACCTGGTGTACCAAAATTAACACCGTTATTCATAATAAGTTCGTGTAAGAATATGTTAACTGGAAATGGAGACTGACCTACAGGGTAAGCACCAAAGTTTAAACCACCAGATTCATACATATATTTACCCACATCACTATTAGGGTCATTATACAATTGTTTTAGTAAATCAATCTCAGCTATTTTAATTAAAATTGGGTTGGTTAAACCGTCACCCACAACGGGTACCAACATAGATAAGTCACAACTAAAAGCTTTAATTATTTCTTCATATAGTATATCATCTACTCTAGGTAAAACGTTGATTATAGCTTCCCTTATTATACCATTTAATGTACGTAACCATACATCAGCTGCCGGGTCTAAATTAAATTTTTGTGCAAATGTTTTTTTAGTGGCTTTAAAATCAGCGTCTCCAGTCTTACCTTTTTTTGTTTTTTTACCGGCAGCTTTCATTTTTTTAGCTTTCGCACCTTCCTTTTTAGAATTTTTACGAGATTTTAAGGTTTTTAGTATCTCTAATAAAAAAGGTAATGGGTTAGCGGTTATATCTCTTAAGGATTCTAAGACCTCTTTCCACTGTTCTAGGTTTTCTCGACTTCTTTGTTTTTCTGTAGTGTCTAAAAAAGCTAATAAACTTTGTATTTTAGTAAATATTTCTTTTTGTGAATCTTGTGCGTCGCTAGCCATTACATTTTATAATTTGTAGAAGTACTATTATCACCATCCTCATTAGATTTATTAATTAACTCATGTATGGATTCTCTCATATCACTATCTATAGTTATATTACCCTGAGACATTTCTTGATTTTTAGAAACGATAGTAGACATTAATTTAGAAAGTTGAAGTTTTTTCTCTATGGAGGAGTCTATTATTTTTTGTTGCTCTTTTAAAACAGGACCAATTAAGGCCATATCCGCAGCCTCTTTCATGAAACCAATCATCTTGTTTTGTATCCTAATAGCTGTTGTTCTTTGTTCTACACATTCATTGTAGATTTCTTGCATTAGGGAAACCGCACTTTCGTGAGTTAGTTTTATTTCTTTTCTTTTAGGTCTAGGCATACCTATAAATATATTATTACTTATTTACTATGGCCTCCAGTAAGTTCTTATATATATTTTTATAAGGTTTTAAAGCAGCTCTAATTTCTTTAGTCGTCAAACCACTCATTTCTCTAAGCTGATATAAAATAATATTCTTGTTAAATTTATTACCTTTTCCGGCAATAAAGATAGTTTCGTAGTTTTCAAATACATCTATTAAACAATAACCAACTTTTTCCTCATTTATATTTAGTCTATTCTCACTTATAAAAACTTTAATGTCTTTAATTAGGTCTAGTATTAATTTTTCCACAGGTATTGAGGTGTCCGCAAACATTTCATAAGAATATTTTTCATTTTGTTCCAAACTACCAGATATGTCTTCGTAAGAAATTTTTCTATTCCTATCCCTAGTATCTTTCATTATTTGTCCCATAAGATAATTCTTACAAATAGTACCAAAATAAGAATAAGCTTTTTTACCTTTAGCTGGTTTAAACTTTTCCATTTTTGTAACTAAAAAAGATAAAGTATCTGTGTGGATATCCGTAAATTCCATACCTGGTCTATATAGTCTATACCTACGTATAATACTTTCTATCATCTTTATTAAAGGTTCACGTAAAAATGTATTATATACTTTATTTTTTTCATCCCAAGTAGTGGCCGTTAAGAATACCCTAACAGCCTCTTCTTGTGGTGGACCAAAATATTGTTTGGTTAAAGGTTTTCTTCCCATAATTAATTACCCCTCGAAAGCCACCTTTCTATCAGTAGTGAAGAAGTACTCTTTTTTAGCCGTATCAATCCAAAATTTAGCTTCTTGACCCTCTAATCTGAAACCTTCTTTAAGTTTATAATTATAAAATAAAGAATTTTCTCTTTGGTTTGTATGTTTATAACCCACTTTTGGGATAGTCATAATTACCGCATCATTGTATGTTGCTCTAAGTAAAAACTCATAAGCAAATGTAAGTCTAATTGATGATTTAAAACCACCTATCTCAGTAAATTTTTCAGTACGCATTATCATACCACTAGTTTGAAAGTTTTGGTACCTCAATAAGGTGTTATTATCTAAATGACCTAAGTCTTCCGAGAATCCCATTGCCCATAAAGCTTCATTTGTAAAACCTATAAATTGACCATTAGGGTCAGTATCTACTACTAGAGGAAGGAATACATCTACTTCATCATAATATGACACATACTCGTTAAATTGTTTAAACCAAATATTAGAATATTCATCATCACACTCTAATACAGAAAAGAATTCAGTATCACAATTTTCCACACCATAATTAATTTGTGAACAAAAATCAGTTTCACCGTTATTATAAATAACCTTAATATCAAGGTCAGAAGGTTTTTCCCACGACTCCATAAAACTTTTTACGGATTCATCTTCTGAACATACTATTAATAGTTTACCAGGTTTAACCTGTGACTGTAGTAAACTTCCTATGGCTTTACCATACCATTCATTGAATTTACCGGACACATCGTGTACCGGTAGAATTACTGTTATATCATTACTATTCATATTATTAAGCGTTTTCACTTACAGGTGTAAGTTTGTTTATAGAATTTTTAAAATCTACAATTTTATCATCTACTAATTTCTTAAAGAAATTTAATAAATTCTTTTTTTCATTTTCCGTAGAAAAAGTATCAGTAGTTTCCTTCATTTTTTCATAAATCTGTGGAGGTAAAGAATCCTCCAACCAATTTTTTAGATAATTACTCAACATGTCGTTAATTTTACTTTCATCAAAAACCCAAAGACCATTTTCTTTATTAATCCAATCCGGTTGTACTATAGGTAAAACACCAATTACTGGAGTATTTGATAACATAGACTCTATTGGGAATGTACCAAAACCACTAATTCTATCAACCCAAACTGAAACACAAGCTTCACTTAAAGCTTCAGCGAAGTCTTTTTTACTCATATTTCTCATATCTCTAAAAGTAATCCATTTAAATTGTGGGTTTTTAAGATAAAACTCTTTTATTATTTTCATTGTATCTCTAGGGTCTCTAGTATGTATTGTAACTAAAGGTGTTTTAGGTTTTTGAGATGGTTTAAACATTTCAGAAAATGTTGGTCTAATTATCGTAGTTTCTATCGTCGGAAATAATTTTTTAATATATTCTTCTTGTGATTTAGAAGTAGTAATACATTTAGTAACACCATAATTAACCCAACCAAAACCAGGATTTAAAGTTTCTAAAATATAGTCATAAGCTTGACACAAAACTAATTTTGTACAAGGCATATCTTTTATTTGTTCTAATACATGACCAAATAATTCAGGTATGATTACAAAATCTTGTGGACCTACTTTTAATTCACCACTTTCTATACTTGCTACGGGGATAGAATCAAATTCTTCACCCAACCACTCCCATACTGGTTTGTGTTCATTTTTTTCATATAAGACATAAGCATCATAACCGTTTTCCACTAACGTCTTAACAAAATTATATATTACATCTACCGATGCTAATGCTCTACCATCAGTGTCTTGAACTAGAAAATAAAATTTAGATTCTTTGTTTTCTAGTTTCTTTAAGCCGTTTTCCAACTGCATTAATTGTTTTTCCATATTACTAAAGTTTTTTAATTATTTTATATTTTATTAATGTATTTAATGATAATTTATAAGGGACGGATAATTTGTTTAAAGACACCATACCTAATTTATCGTCAACATCCTCAACTATGCCACACACAGTATCTAACATTAGTTTAAAAAATTCAAATCTAGGAAGATTTATATTGTTACTATTCTCTTCTGTTGTGGCAGAAACCACAAAAGGTTTTTCTACTTTTATTTGGTTTAAAAATTCGTCCACGTCAAAGTATAGTGATTCTGAACCCACTCTGAGAGTTAAATTACTTAATTTATCTAATTTCTTCATATGTTGTTTCAAACGAGTTAAGTTGTTTTAAATTTTTTATTCGGGTATCACACTTTAAGTCTTCGTTATATACCCTATCTATTACTATTAATTTTTTATTATCTGGTTTAGATTTAATTATGTCCACATCTGCAGTAATAATTACATCACTATCTAACCATAAAGATTCAATCTGAGAAGAAGAATAAAATCTTATCTCATCCATACAACACCCATATTTAGCTAAAAACCAAAGTGTTGATGCTTTCGCTCTTCCGAAATCGTCACTTACTAAACGCAATTTATAATCGCTAGGCATAGATTTGTAAAGGTCAACTAAATGTGTTATCACATTATGTTCAGATTCTTTAGCTTGACCAAAAATTTCCATTGGGGCTTCATCATATAAAAAATCTAACAATTCGTCTTCGTTTTCGAAATGTACATATTTCATTAAATCTGGTGTGATAACATCAGTATCTATTTCTTTATAGTATTTTTCATATACCGCTTGAAATTTAGATAAAACATCTCTAAGTACTTCATTTATTGTTATTGTTATTACCATATTTAAACCTAATTATTATTTATTCTTTTGTAAAGAATCAAAAACCCTTTCTATTTTAGCAATTAATGGATTTCTTACGACATCTGATTTATTAAATTGTACGCAACCAATCTCCTCAATGTCTTGAAAATGGTCCATTAAAAAGGTTAAACCATTATGTCCTCTAGAATCTTGTTGTCTTTCATCTCCTAAGAATATCATTTTAGAATCTCTACCTAATCTTGTCATAATTGTCCTTATATTTTCTTGGGAGATATTTTGAGCCTCATCAATAATAATAATAGACCTATCCAAATTAATCCCTCTCATATAAGCTATAGGTAATTCCTCTATAGTTTTTAACTCCCTTAGTCTAGATGTTATAGCTTGTCCCACCAACTTTTCAAAGTTATGTACAAATGAAAACATAAAAGGTTCCATCTTTTCTCTTAAACCACCTTTTAAAAAACCAATTTCTTCATTTTTTAATGTTGTTACTGATTTTACAATAACAATCTTTTTATATTTAGCATAACGTTTAATTAATTTTAATGCTTCAGCACAGGCTAAATAAGTTTTACCTGTTCCAGCAGGACCAGAACAAATAATTACTTCTTTTTCTTTTATAGCATTTACGAGAGCTTTTTGATTTTCAGTTTTACACTTAACATTTACTGTCATAGTATCTGAAATTCTTTTTTCTTCAGTATTATTCTGATAAATCCATTCTTCTACTTCCATTTGTTCCTCTCTACTTAATTTTTTACTTCTTCTCCCCATTATTGATATTTTAAATTTTTATTTTCTAGCTATTTCATAGTTGTTATTAAACCACTCTATGGTTTCTTTTAACCCCTCATCTAAACTGGTAAATTTAAAATCTGGTAAATAAGATAACAATTTAGTATTGTCACTAGGTTTTCTAAATTGCCCATCGGGTTTGTCACTTTGCCAAATAACTTCACCACTAAACTCCATATGTTTAACTATTAGGTTAACCACTTCTTTTATAGAAATTTCTTCAGAAGTACTCAATATTAATGGTTCTTCCTCATTATAGTTTTCTATTACCCATTCAGTTAATTTACCAACATCTTTTGAGTATATAAATTCTCTTAGAGGTTTACCACTTCCCCACACCATAAAAGGGGTATTGTTCTTTTTAGCTAAATAACATTTGTGGATTAATGAGGGTATAACATGACCATTTTCTATATTAAAATTATCGTTTGGTCCGTATATGTTAGTTGGTATTACGGATACGTAATCTAAACCATATTGTTCTCTATATGCACGAATTTGTACATCTGCCATTCTTTTAGCATAGGCGTAAGGGTAGTTAGAATTGTGGGGTTCACCTAGATGTATTTTTTTCTCAGTAAGGGGATACTCCACATTATCTGGAAAAACACATGTAGATAAAAAACATACTAATTTTTTCACACCGTATTTCCTACAAGACTCTATTACATTTGTGTTAATCATAATATTGTCGTAAAAAAATTCACCTTTCATATTCATATTACCACCTAGACCCCCAACCCTAGCTGCACAATGAACAACATTTAATGGTTTTTTATTTTTAAATAGGTCATCACATATAGTTGGATTACGTAAATCTTGAGAGCTATCGGTTTTTATATCTGCGGATATTTGAGAACCGACCAAACCTCTACCACCAGTAACTAATAATTCAGGTCTCCTTACGTGTGACTCACCAATATCTATTATTTCCATATCACTTTTCATAGTACTCTAACCAATATTCAATCATTTCATCCATCATACTTCTAAAGTCATATTCTGGACTCCACCCTAATTGAGCTTTTATTTTTGTACAGTCACCTTTAAGATGCTCCAACTCCTCAGGTCTCAAATATTTCTTATCCTGTTTTACGTATTTTTCCCAATCTAGTTCCAAAGAACTAAAAACATATTCAACTAAATCTTTAACACTATGAGAAATACCAGTAGAACATACAAAATCATCACTTTTATCGTGTTGTAAAATTAACCACATAGCGTACACATAGTCTTTTGCGTGACCCCAGTCACGACTTGCATATAAATTTCCTAATTTTAATTCATTGGATAAACCTAATTTTATTTTTACCGCTTCTTTAGCGACCTTATTAGTTACAAAGTTTGTACCTCTCCTTGGTGATTCATGATTAAATAATATTCCATTAGAGATAAACATTTTATAAGAGTTTCTATAATTTCTACAAATATTATAAGAAAAAACCTTAGCACACCCATAAGGTGATACTGGGTCCATAGGGGTGGTCTCTCTTTGATACCCATCTTCATCTATATTATTACCAAACATTTCTGAACTACTTGCTTGATATACTCTTATTTTTGTATTGGTTAATCTAATAGCCTCTAATAAATTTAATGTACCTAAACCAGTTACTTGAGAGGTGTAAAGTGGTTGGTCAAAACTTATTCTCACATGTGATTGTGCAGCTAAATTATAAACTTCATCAGGTTTACATTTTTGTAAAACATTAATTAATGACGACATATCTAATAAATCTCCATAAACTAAGTTAAGTTTTTTGTATATATTATCAGGTATTCTTGCTGTTTGATTTTCAGAAACTGAATTTCTTTTAAGAATACCCCATACATCGTAACCTTTTTTTAACAATAATTCTGCTAGGTATGAACCATCTTGGCCATTTATCCCAGTTATTAAAGCTGTTTTTTTCATATATATTTATTTTAGTAAAAAAATTAAAAATGGAAAGAGGTGGTGTTATCCTGTTTACCTCTATACTTTGATATATAATCACTACAAATACCCTCACATTCGGATATTTTATCATTATTAATTTCAGGCATTACCGCTATACTATTTTTTAATGGTTGTTTTCCTGGATAAGCCCACAAATACCCCTTGCTAGTCAAAGTTACATCATCATCTTGATGCCAAAAATAATTAAGTTCTGGGTATTTTTTCATTTCCACCATAGCTTCTAAGTTTTTTGCATGACACCATAAACGTGAAGAGTTAGATGTTAAAAAAATAGACTCTATCTTATATTCCGGTGCGTCATGACCTAACCAGAATCCTTTGTCATACCACACATCCACCTCCACATCATACCCTAAAACTAGAGCAGATTCAACATACTCAGGACTATTCTCAAGAGTAGATTTTTTACCATCTATATTACCTCTATGTGAAATTAATATCATTATTAATTGATTTGGTTATATAATTTAAAATCCTCAGGGTATAACAACTCAATCCTATCTTTATATTTTTCTAGTAATGGACTTAAAGCCTCTTTTACAGTGACGTTACCCACATTAAACTTTTCTATTACAACTTCATCACCCACAAGAGTACTAATTTGGTCATTCATCTCTTCGAACCTTAAAAAATTAGTTACATTTTTTATTTTCCTAGGTATTAAAAATAAGTCCGGTACTGTATAACCTTCTAAAAAAGTATATTGTGGTAAGTTATGACTATCGAAAAAACCATTACGTTCTATTTCACTAATATAAAGTTCAAAAGATTCTGGTAACTTAGATTTTCTAAATATATCATCTTCTACGTTTGGTGGTAACTTACGAAAGGTATGTTCTTTATTTCCCATACCATAAAGTTTTTTAACTTCTATATACCCAGATAAAAATCTTTTTAAAGGATTTCTTATCATAGTAAATATTTTTCTATCTTCTGGTAAAAGTTGTATGTCGGTCCATACTAAAGGTAAACTGTTTATTATAGCAGTCATCCCATTTTTAGTTATGTGGTAAAATTCCACATTGTAGTCTTTGTTGTATAATGTTTTATTTATCATGATATTAATTTATTTTCTAGTTCTCTATAAAAGTCGTAAGATTTCTGTCGATTATCCGTGTTCCTCCAAAAGGAATATAAAGTATTGTACATTGTGTGGATACCGAAACCATTTTTAACAAATACTAATTTTTTATTATTTTGTGTGGCGTATCTATTTAGTGGGACCTCATCAAAAGGGTCCACAAATAACGTATTGTCGTTAACTATTGTTTTCCATGTATCTGTTTTTATCATAAAAAAACTATTACAAAAATATCTGTTTTTCACAGAAGTAGTTTTGTAATCTTGTTTTAGTGTAAAGGTATCTAGGTTTTCTAATATTTTAGCATTAAGTAAACTTTGTGAATCCGCGTTAATTCTAAATGGGTGTATGCCTTTATAATGGTAAGGTATTTCGTTACTAGATTTGTAAAACGCGTCAGAATCCCATTTTTCACTACCTAGAGTGTGTTTATTTAAAAAAGCTGGGTAATTAAAACCCCATATTTGTGGGAACGCAGACTCCACAACCTTTGAGTATATTTCATCTACTACATCCCCATCAAAAAAACCTTCTATAAAATATTCTGCTGTAGGAATTCCGTTTGATAAAACTGGAGCCAGAACCAAGTTATTTTCATCCTCCAGTATAGAGGTATTCTCTATTAAAAAATCCCATAAATAATTATTTATAAAACAATCTTCATCTAATTTTACGGAATATTCACCACCATTAGTAATACCATAATTTAATTTTTCCATATAGGAATTTAAATTATTTACGACGTTTACTTTAATACCCTCTAACTTTTTAATGTTATCTAACCATTTTTCTGTTGAGGTTTCTACACCTTCTATTTTACCTATCAAAACATTTAGTTCTACTTTTTCTTTATTTTCTTTTTTTATTTTATTTAAATAATAAAAAGTTAACGGGTGAAAAAAATCTCTTGTATGTGGTATGTAATTAATTGTAATCATTTATTTTGTCATTAAGGTTTCTCTTATATATTGTTTTAGTGTACAATTCTTCGTGTAATTAACTCTTTTTACAGAAAAGTAACCATCACGTAACTTTTCATCAATCTGCTGTTGAGTTAGTATGTTATTAAACCCTAAACCAACACCAGGTCTGTTAGATGGGTCGTAAGTCCCAAAAAAAGGAGGAAATTCCCAGTCTTGACCACTCTTTAGAATCATGTAAGGTAAAAACATATTAATCATATCTTCATTAGGGTAATATTCTAAACATAAGTCTATATATTTTTGAGCTAAAAACATAACTTCTTTAGTAACAGTTAAACACTCCCAGTTAGCCACCATAGGTGTGGTCTCTAATTCTATGGCTTTATAAAAATCTTTAGCGTCCCATCTACCATAAGGTTGTTGTAAGGGAAAACCTTCGACAGTTTTGTCGGTATCTTTACCGTTATATTTCTGACCCCAATCCTCTTTATGATAATATTGAGCGTAATTAACCCCTAAATCAAATTTAATTTCATTTATAAAATATTGATTAGCTGAAACTAAACAAAAGTGGTCAAATGAATTTATTTCTTCTTTAGTTAAATCTTTTATTAATTTACTTAAAGGACCAAATATAAAACTAGATTTATTTAAAACACCCAAAGGTGTATTTAAACGAGTCTTTGGGTGAGTCATATTAGGGTGTAAAATCATAAAATCACTATCAGTGTGGAAATAATTGATGTTATCAATCATATCGTCAACGTCCTCTATCGTATGCTGAGTAGAGTGTGCAAAAATTATAAAACAAGTTTTACTCATTATTTTTTGTATGCTTTTATGGAATTTATTAAACCTTCATTATTAAATGAAATCAAATCAACCACATTTAATATTTCTTTATTATTTATTGTTATTTTTATATCTATAGCAAATTCAGTACCGTCATCATTAGAATAAAAATTTAATGGAGTAACCTTAATAGAATCTACAGAAAGGAAAATATTTTTATTGGCTTGAATTACATCAGCTTTACCACTTACAGATATGTCCCAATCACTCAATGTAACATCATCAGAAAACATACTTGAAAGATTGGTAATGTCTTTATTGGAAAATCGGTTAAAATAAACATTTAACTTATTTTTATTAATTTTACTATCTTCTACCATATTTTGTATTTTATTTTTTATAACATTCTTTATTTTGGTGTCTATGTTAACACCTAACTTATTTTTTAAGTTTACGAATCTTTTATCAGAAAATACATAGTGACCACAGATATTAATTAACTCCTCTTTATTCTCTAAAGGATTAAATTCTGGTGACACCCATTTCTCCCAACGTCTAGACTCTAAACAAATATCAAATAATTCATCTAGTAATGTAACGTCAATATTTTTTATTTCTTCTATAATTACCCTAGTTTCAAGTTGACCAAATTCAGGTGCTACATTTATACTATCTAATCCAGTATTAAATTTATTTCTAAGTAGATTACGTGTTAAGTAATCGCCATTATGTTCTTTAGATATTAAATTAGTTTTTTTAACTATATTAATCATCTTTTTTAACCTATCACTATTGTATGTACCTATATTAGTATTACCCTGTAAAGCAGTACCAGATTGTATTACCACATATTTTATTTTATCGTATATTTCTTTAGGTAATAAAGATTTTAAATCACTTATTAGATTTGAAACTTCTGTGTGAGTAAATTTACGAATAGCTTCTTCTGTACCTATCTCATAGGTTAAATTTTTATTTAATGAGTAACCTAAGTTTATAAAGTCTACTGTGGCTTGTAACCCACTTTCATACGATTGGTGCTCTTTCCATACATCTACATGGACCACATCAAAATATTTACAATCATTTTTAAATGACTCGATGCCATCATCTTCATAATAACCTTGACCGGGACCACTATGGTCTCTCACCAATAAAACTTTGTCTGTTTTACTTCTTACATATTCACAAAAATCTAAAGTTTTCCAGTTATTTACGTAACCACCATCGGACTCAACCTGTCTTCTAGAAGGTATTAAACCCAAAGTAATCCCAGAACTATTAGAAAATTCAATTACAGAATCGACTATATTCTTACTCATTGGTCCGATAAATATTTTAGTCTCTTTCATAACTCTAGTGATTTATATAAATTTATTTTACCTAGATAGAATAAAAATCTCCCCATCCTAGGTTCATGTAATGGAGCCATATTTAACCAAACCAAAGAGGTTAACACTTTCACTTTTTTTAAGTCGTAACCTTTTTTTTCTATAAAATAGTGTAATTTTTTTCTACATTGTGATAATATATCACTCCTAAGAATATCACATCTAATTTCACCGTTATTAGATTTTACATTATAATGACCTTCATTTACAATATCATGGTTAAATAATAGATTATGATTTAATTTAGCCAAATCATAATATATGTCCCCATAATATAAATCCCCACCAAAGTCCTGTCTCCAATCTAATAGTTTAAATGATAAATTACCTTCATATATAATATTGTCTAAAATATAATCACCGTGAAATTGATAGGGTGTAGATTTACACAGCCAGTCCTTATCTATACCATTTAACATTTCTAAGACAGGTGGTACATCATAACCATTAATTTTTTGTTTAGAATCTACAATATTATGTTCTTTTAGAAAAGAATTTATTCTAGATACACTTTTATCAAAATAGAAGTTATCACAAGTAGAGTAAAAATTAGTTTTAGTAGATTTTTTGTGCCATAAATTATTTAGACTCCACTCTAAAAATGAATCAAAAAGATTTTCATTTACTACCGTAGAAAATAAATCTCCTTTAGCATATTCATATTTATAAAAATTGTCTTTAAAGTCTAGTATTTTTGGTGTTAGTTTACCCAGAGAATTACCACGGAGAACTCTATTTTTACACATCTCTTCCGAATAAAAAAACTTTATAACAAAAGAATCAAATAAAAATATAGATTCGTTGACCTTATCTAGAACCTCAAACTTATCCGAAACAGATTCCCTAGATTTTTTTAGTTCTGACACGTTACCCACATCTAACCAAGAATTAAAATTAATAACCGACCAAGTATCCTTATCTATAATTTTGTTAAGCGAATGACAATCACTTAATTTACTATTATTTGGGTCCTTTAAATAAGAAATTTCAAGTTCCTTCCAAAAATTTTGGTAGTCATTAATTCCAGCTAAACCTATATATGCAAGTTTTGAACCCAATTCACCTTTCTCAAAAATCTTTAGATTAGTATCTGTCCCAACAGTTCTATATTGGGAATGATTAATTTTTTCACAGACACCAATCCAATTACTAGTTGGTGCATCCACTTTTTCATTTATAATCGTATCAGAAGCGTGAAAAATGAAAGGTTGTTGTAAATATTTTTTTGTTTTTAATAGAGAATAACCTAAACTAGAACCTTCACCTTCATAATTATCTATCTCGACAAATGTGAAGTTCTTATTTGGGTACGCAAGTTCTAGAAAATCTTTTACGTGTTTACCATAATAACCTAATGTTATTACAAATTTAGTATCATTTGGGTAACTTTCTATAATATAGGATATAGCGGGTTTTTTACCTACTCTAATAAGACATTTGTTAGTGTAGGAGGTTAATTCACCCAACCTACTACCAACCCCACTAGTTGTTATTAAAACTTTATAATTTTTCATTTATTGTTTCATTTCATGGTGAAATCCTCTATCACTATTAGTTTTTAAACTAGCGTAAAATTTTTCTACTGGTTTTTGCCAAGATGTATTATGTGGTGCTACACCACACCTCCCATGTGGACCATGGTCGTGCATAAACTCACCGAATAAACTACATTCAGTTAAATCATATCCTTCAGCCTCAAATATAAATCCCCAACAACCTTCATGGTGACCAGTATCTACTTTATTATTTGGTAAAATTTTACTAAAACCTTTTTTATCTATGGAATCTAAAAGTTCGTGTTTACAAAAAAATATAGGTCCCGCCACACCAAATCCAGTATCTACATAAGTGTAGTCAGTTTCATTATCCACTCTAGATTTTAAATCATTAAAGTCAGCCATATTTCTATTAAAATAATAAAGGGTAGTTAAGTCTTTTTCTTTTAGATAGTCTAAATTTTCTTTGACTCTCATAGAGTCATGTAACATATAATAAAAAGGTCTTTTATATTTTTTAAAAGCGTGCCAATAAGCACCTACCATCCAGTTTTTATTTTGTATGTCTTCGATAATAACATTATCATATTTTGAAAGTATGTCAAAGTAAGATTTATCTTCTGAGTCACTGTCTACCACTACTACTTCTTCATCCGGGTGAAATTTTACAATGTCATCAACTAATTGAAGTACATAATTATTTTTATCACTATATCTACAAGCTATTACAAACATTACTAAACTCTATCTAAAAAATGCCCACGGTCTAATGATTCTGTAAACCCCTCACTAAATATAGGGTCTGGTTTTTCTAGTTTATCTTTATATATAAAAACTAAACTATCGTAAAAGTGTACGGATTTTATTTTGGTATTGTAGTCCTCAAGAGTATTCTTTAAAGGTTGTTGGTATACATGATTTTTACCAAAAGCCCACCAAGTAACACAATCAACTAAATTTTTACTAAATTCTATAAAACTTTTAGGTTCGTTAAGTCCACCACCAAACTTAGGCCAATATGACGTATGAAGGTCCTCAACCGCATAAATTCCACCATCATTTAAATGTGGGAATAAAGTCTTAAAACTAATATTGTGTTGATGTGATTCATGTCCACCATCATCGATGATAATATCTACAGGCCCTATTTCTTTTATTAAATAATTTAGAAAAATTTCATCTGATTGGTCACCTATAAAAATTTTACAACCATGTTTTTCCCAAACTTTACAATTAGGGTTTAAATCGACCCCATATATCTCAGCGTTTGGAAAAAATTTTCTCCAGGTATATAGTGAACCACCACCTTGTACACCAATTTCCAATATTTTAATATTTTTATCTCTTAAGTGTTCAAACCTTTCTTGGTAAGCCTCTAAATAATGTGGGTATTTAACTGAATCCCCGTTTTCTTTTTTTATTGAATCAAAAATTTCTCTTAGTGTCATATTATTAATTAATTTTTTTTAGAAAAAAGAAATCCCCTTCCCATACACCTTGACCATGAACTTTAGTTTCTATTAAGTCAAAATCATTTTCTATAGTTAGGAAATTTATAATTTCATCTTTATTCGGTTGATTATGGTAGTATGGTTTAAAAGCGGCTTCCACCCTAATTATTTTAACATTATCTAATAATTTACCCATACCTTTAAAAATAGATAATTCTGCACCCTGAGTATCCAACCACATAGCGTCCACTCTAGAAACATCATTTTTTTCTGACCAACTAGATAGGTCTACTACGTCCACATTTATTTTATCTATTAGAGTACCAGTTTTAACTAGGTGTTGAGGCTCTAACAAAGATGAACCACCAATATTTTGTTGGGTTACATAAAATTCAGAAGTACCATTAAAGTCAGAAACTGCACAATTATGTACTTTTATATTGGGTATTGTTTCAGTAGCTAACGATACATTAGTATAGGATTCCGGATTTGGCTCAAAGGTATGTATTTGTACGGAAGAATCCAACAAATCTGAAAAAAATACACTCTCAAACCCATTTAAAGACCCAATGTCTAAAACACATTTTAAGTCGGTTAAATCAAATCTACTTTTATAGTAATCCAAATATTCTACAATTTCATCTTTAACATCTATAACCCAATTATCGGCATACCCATTTGGAAAGTGTTTGTCTTTTATCTCACTCACTTCCCAACCAGTTAAGCTATTATTATTTTTTTTCATATTACCAACCCTTTTTTATGCACTCAACAATATATTCACGTTGTTCATCCGTAACCCACCAACCATTAGGTATACAAATCATTTTATCCGCAAGTATATCTAAATTTGGTAGGTGTGTTTTAAATTCTTTAACACAAGAATGTTTATCGTTTCTTTCGTGAACTCTACTGACCATTATATTACAATCACGCATGTGGTCCATAAACTTATCTCTATCATCTACTTTTAGTGTGTAAATCCAGTAAGAAGATTTTCTATCAGATTTATTTTCCATGAGTTCAACACCACTAACATCTTTTAATTGTTCGTTATAATATTTAGCATTTTCTATGTGTCTACTTATAACCTTTTCTTCAATATGTGGAAAGTTATTTAAACCTATAGTAGCATTTATATCATTCATATGAAATTTATAACCCCATTCAGCTATATCGTCTTCACATCTAAAATCTTTTGAGTTTGTTTCTCTGTCTATACCATACCACCTTAATAGTTTTGCTCTATCATATAACTCTTTATGTGGTAAAATTAGTATGCCACCATCAGCGGTTGTAAAGTGTTTAATAGCTTGAGTACTAAAAAAACATATGTTACCGTGATTACCTAATTTTTTACCTTTATATTCACTACCAAAAGAATGAGCACAATCCTCCACAACTGTTGGTTTAAAACCTACATTATATTTTGCTATTTCTTGTATTTTTTTAATTTTATCTAAATCATTAGGGTATCCACCCCAGTGTACTGGAAGAATGACTTTCGTTTTTGGTGTGATTTTTCTAGCCAAATCATCTAAATCCATATTACATGTAGCTGGGTCAACATCGACCCATTTAATTTTTAAATTATTAGCTAGTATTGGCCAGTTGGTAGCTGTACAAGTTAATGGGGTAGCTAATACCTCATCACCATCATTTAATCCAGGCCACTCCCCACTACTATTCTTTAATAGTCTCATTGATAAATGAGTTGCGGATGTAGCAGCATTAGTGGTAACTAAAAGATAATTTCTAAAATAATTTATTAAAGTTTGTTCGTACTCTTCTACTTTTTGACCTTGTCCTATAAAACCAGACATTAGTACTTCATTAAGTGGTTTTAAAACATCTTCACTCATGAATACTTTAAACAGTGGAATTATATTTTTAGGTTTATTTTTCATTTTTATTCATTTTATTTTTTTTTATTAACGTCATAGACGGATAGTCTTCATGTAGTTCTAAAATATAGTAAATATTTTTGTACTTGTTAACAATACCATTCATCTTTTTTTTGTTATATTTTTTCATCCATTCTAAATTATCACGTTCTATAGAGCCACCCTCTAATATTATCAGACCATCATTAGAAATTTTCTGCAGATAGTTATCAAAAACGAATTCATAAGTGACACCATCATTAGCTATATCTACATGTAGTAAATCTATCGAATTATCCTCATAAGTGTTGTGAGCTTTATAAAAGTCCAACGAAGATATCTTAACTCTATCACTAAACTTATCCATAATTTCATCGTAGTTTGAGGTGTTACCAGGAAATTCATCAAACATATCATAAGCGTGAATTTCACAATCATCACTAACAGTATTTACAAATATATCTAAGGAATAACCATCCAGAATACCAAACTCAACCACCAACTTAGGGTTTTGTAAGTAAGATATAGTTTTTAATACATTACCATATTTGTTTTCTATATAAGAACTTCTCATAATTAATTTATAACTTTTTCGTACCAGTTGATGATAGGTCTATCCCTCCAAGAATAACCAGTATCAAATAAACTTTTATGTTTTACATCTTTATTCATACCAATCCAAAATTCCGCACCATGACGATACGTACCAAAATTAATAACAGAGGTGTAATTCTTGGCCTCCTCTACTGTAGGCATCTTTTTAACATGTTCACTAGTTACCCACCAGAAGTTACCGGAAAAGTGACCAGAAGGGTCATCCTGCCATTCTATACCACACGTATCGTACGTATCTAACACTTTAAAAACGTTTTTCCATTCAGTAACACAAAAATGCATCATTAACTGTCTCCAACCAGGGTAATAATCGTTTTCATTTTTATTGTGACTAACACCAGCATTACACAAATATAAAATATTATAATTAGAATTAGCTCTAGCAAATAATTCTAAATGTTCTAATGTAGGGTATTCAAACAAAGATAAATCTTTACCTAAATCTACAATTTCAAAACTAGGGTGATTAAAGGGTAAATTTAAAGGGTTTTCCCCCATAACACACAGGTAAAGTTTTTCCAATTTATCAAGTAACCCAGACTCTAATAAAGTGGTTAACATTTCTTTATTAACTTCTTCATAATGTCCCATAGTCGCTATATGGAAAAAACAAACACTTTTTCTATTATTCATCATTTAGTTATTCTCCAAATAATATTTTAAATCTTCAGGAGTCCCTAACCCCCACATCTTTTCTATATTATATGTTTTTATTTTTTTACCATCCTTTATTGCTTCATTAAAAACTGGACACACATAAAATTCGTTATTAACTCTAACATCTTCATCTATCATTTGTTCTGCATATTTTACAAAATCAGAACCTTGTTTCCACCAGTAAAATCCTACTGTTGCAATATTTGATATTGGGTTTTTTTCTGCTACTTCAGTAACCAACCCCTCCTCATCTATTTTTGCAAATGACCATTTAGGGTGTGTAGCTTTAAATGATACGATACCTCCATCTACACCAGTTTCATTCATTTTATACATAAACTCATTTGAGTCCCACTCAACAAACTGGTCAGAGTTTGCGAAAAATAAAGGATTATCGTTATTTATATAATCTTTAGCTAATAACGCTGTACACGCGGCACCCTCAGTCATCCCATCAACTTCCACCACACTACACCCTGGAGTTATTAAGTTTAATAGTGTATCTAAGTTATATTTTTCACGATGTGATTTCTGTACCACATATATAAAATTAGCGTCTATATTAAGATTCTCAACTACTACTTGAATCATAGGTTTATTCCTAACATCTATAAGAGGTTTTGGGAATGTGTACCCAGCTTTTTCGAATCTAGAACCCGCACCTGCCATAGGAATTAATACATTTAATTTTTCGTCTTTCCAAGGCGGAGTATTAGTTTTTTCTCCCATTTTTATATCTTTTATTTTTTTTATTATATTATCCAAAGTGACTTCTTTGGTGTTTTTAACTCTTAATATATGAGATTTACTTCTTGATGCAGCTAATAATCCGTACGGTGAATCCTCAACAATTAATGTTTCTTCTGGTAGACAACTCATTTTTGAGATAGCTTTCCAGTACATTTCTGGATGTGGTTTTGAATTTTGTACATCTTCGTTTGAAATAACCAAATCCATATATTCCATAATACCTAATTTAGATAAAACTGTCAAACATGTTTTTCTTATGGAATTAGAACATACTGCTATTTTATATTTTTTTGATAGTTTTGACATTATATTTTGCAGTTTTTTACAAGATTCTAATTCTTTTAGTTTTTTAAGAGTTATATTTTGTTTATGTATCCATATATCGTTATGTTTATTTTTAGGTAAACCCTTATTTTCCGATAGCATGTCTAGTTTTTGTCTGGTTTTTAAACCATCATAAGTACTTAAATGTTCACTCCAAGAAATGGAATATTTTTCACCCAGAGCTTCATTTAATGCCTCATAATGTAATTGTTTGGCTTCTACCAAAACACCATCCAAGTCAAATATAACTAATTTAATCATTTTAATTTAAATTATTAAGTAACTCCAAACTACTATCACTACATTCAATAAAAACAGCTGGTTTATTAGGTTTAATAACCTTAACTGTAGACTTAGTATTAATAGAAAAGTTATATTTATTACTTATTCTACTTGACCATTCACTATCTTCAGCTTGTCCCCAAACCAAAGATTCATTTAATGGTTCTTCTAACATAATATTTTTCTTAGCAACCCAGTAAGCTCCAGAAATATACATATATTTAGATAAATGAGTCATAGTATAGGGTAAAAGATATTCTCTATTAGGTAATCGATGTTGGAAAAGTCTAGGCATTAAGGTCCAGTCTCTAAATCTGGTACCATCTATATTAATAATTTTTGTCATACAAACTTTAAAATCATCACCAAAAGAAAGGAATCCTTCGTACCATCCCTCGGTTAAAGATATATAATCATGTAAAAAAACTAAATTTTCATATTTTGCGTTAAGGGTTATTAAATTCTTTTTTTTTGTAATCCACATCGCTTTTACGGATTCGTCAAAAGGAATAATGGTCGTGTTAACCCTAGAAACTTTAGTAGCCCCAACTATAATAATTTCATAATTAGGTATATTTTGTACTTCTATAGAATCAATTATTTGATTTATATAATTATCATTATCACCATTTGTTATAATTCCGAATGAAAAGTCCATAGTTAAAAGATATCATTGTAGTTTTTATAAATCCAGTCTTCAGCTAATTTAAATTGTGTACACTTATCTAAATTATTCCTCACACTTGAAATACGATTTACATATTCTGACTCATTTAATCTAGTTAAAATACCATTAAGTTCTTCCACAGAATTAAAATGAATTATACCTTTAGAGTCAAAAAAATCGTTTACCTTGGGGGTCCCCCAATATATTGGTATTGTACCCGTCGCAAAACAATCTATAATTTTTTCAGTAAAATAATCATCATATTTTATATTTTCTATAATAATTGAAAACATGTATGGGGATAGCCCATCAGCTTTATAAGGTAGATTGTTTATTCCCCTACCAAAAATATCCATACGGTCTCCAAATTCCTTAATAACTTCATGTCTTAATTTATGTCCTACAGTCTGGTTTTTATTTGATGCAATTATAGATAATAATTTTGTTTTATCATAAACTTTAATATCTTCGTCTTTTACCCAACAACCACTATGTGGGTACCATTTAAATTTATCAGGGTCACTTTTAATTAGTTCCTGAGAGTAGGTAAAAACTAAATCGAATTTGTCTTTTAGATTAACGACTTGATTATATCCATTAGGGTTTACTGATGGTGGTTCTATTAACCACCCTATATTTTTTTTATATTTATAACCGTTATTTACCACTTGTCCTATAACGTAATCGGTATAAAAACATACATCAGTATCAAACTCATTACGAGTCCAATAAAAATTAGACGGCTTCCTCTCATGACATGAAGACTCACCGTGAGCAAAACATATATCTTTTATTAGTACAGGTTTACTCATCAAATATATATTTTATTTCTTTATGTGGTCCATCAATATCCTTAAAATTCATGGACTCTAACTTTATATTTATATCATCTAGATACTTGTCATTTAATTCTTTTTCTGAAAAGTAAAAAGTAATTCCTTTTCTGTTTGGGTGTGTATTGTTAACTATATTAGCTGGAACACCAACTAGATGAGATTCTGGTAAAAAATAAACGTTATTAGGTATATCACCTAAATAAAATTGTAATCTAGTTTCTAAAACATTTGGGTTTGTAAAATTACCTAAATTAGAAATTATATTTTTTATAAAACTAGTTTTAAATATATGGCCATCTACAGATAGGGGGTAACCAAAATCACCTTTTTCATTTCTAAAATTAATTCTTATAAAATTTTCACTTTTTTTATAAGAATTTAAAGAATAATGTAAATTTGCTGGGTGAGAATAGGTGCAGTTTAAACCTAACCTTAAAGAAAAACAACAAACATCTTCCTTTATAACACCCAAAACCAAGTCCTTAGATATACCTATTTTTTTAAATAATACGTTATCATCAACCATAAAAGTTGTATATTCTATATCATCATCTATAGATTCTAAGGTATTAACTGAAAAGTTATCCTCTAGAATAAAATTAACATATTTAAATACATTTATTAACTTTTGATATCCCTTACCGTACTCTTCATCTGTGTGGGTATAAATAACTTTTATATCGTCAAATAGCAAATTAGAATTTTTTTCTAAAGATTCTAGGAGTAAGTGTAACTGTGAAGCTCTATTTTTAGAAAATATAATTAATTGGTTTCTCATCGTAAATACCCATCATAGTTAACCACTCTATTTTGGATATCAGAAAATCCTTCTCTTTGAAAAGCTATGGATGGATTAGTACAATAGACGTTAAAACTTTGTTGTACTAATGTGTAATAGTTATCCACTTGTTTTTTTCTTTTAGATAAAATATTTTCTATAACATCATATACTGTAGATTTTATAGCGACACAATGTATAGCAACTGTATAGTGTAATTTTAAAGTAGTTTCGTTTATTTGTTGTGGTGGATGACTGTACTTGTGGTTGCCCCCAAAATAAATCATATCCCAATCATCAGGAATGTTAGACATATATTTATCTAAGTTCCTGAGTTCTTCACTAAATACAACATCATCCTCTAACATAAGAAAATTAGGTAGGTTATCTTTATTAGCTTGCTTAACCAAATTTAGATTACTTTCTAAAACACCTAATTCACCAGGTAGTAGGGGGTGAAATTTTGGTCTTGTCTTACCATCTACAGCAGAAAATCTAGTTACATTTTCTATACCGAAAGACTCAAATTCTTTTTGGGCTTCTTTCCACCTATCCTCACGTTGGTCTAGGTTTATACAAAATATGTTGTCAAAGTATTTATTAAAACTCATAATATATCTTCATAACTTTTTAAAATATTATTAATAGCATTTTTCGAATGAAATTTTTCTACATCATCAGGTACTTTATTAAAAGTTTTACCTAGTATATTCCCTGTTTCATCTACATCGTATATCCACCCAGGACGATTAGATAACCAACCTTCAATAGTAGTCCTACCCAATAATATACCAGCTGTTTCATCACATTCTTTAATGTACTTTTCCACATTCCAAGTAGGTTCAAAATATTTCACATGTGGTTCTAGCAAATTATCTAAATAGTCAGCTCTTTTTTTACCTACAATCCACAACTCTTTATTTTCCTCTTTTGTTGTTTTTATCAAATCTTCTATTGTTAATTTTCTTAGGTAGTCTATCGTACCAACAAATAAAACTCTCTTCTTTTTAGGGAGTGGGTAATGTTTAAATCTAGTCTCATCGAAAGAGTTATAAATTACTGTAGTTTTTGTTGGGTCAATATCAAAACTGGTCTCTATAAAATTCTTTATTTCTGGCCTAATACAAATATATTTTTTTATTTTATCATCTTTAACAGGGTGTTCTAATTCTATAACTTCTGAATGTATAGTACAAATTATATTTTTAACGTTAAGCATATTCCCATAGATATTTAATAACGCTTTAGTTACCGGTGTGTGATTTAAATGTATCACATCAAATTTCGGGTCAGAAACCGGATATAATTTACCTTTTTCTGTTTTAATTGGTCCTTGAGGGGTTTGTACTTGTTTTTCTCCATCACCTAGCAGAAATCCTGGTGGATTATTTAAGTCCCATAAAGTAACACCAAAAGTTTTTACTCTTTTAGCGATATCACCCCCTATATTAGAACAAATATGTACATCATGTCCAGCTTTAGATAATCCTCTAGCTAATTCATAAACATATAATTCAGACCCAGTATAATCATTAAAATTTAAACAAGCTATTAGTATTTTTAATTTCTCATTTTTAAATAATGTTCTTTTTACTTTTATAGGTAAAGATTCCCCATATTTCTCTACAAATAATTTTCTTGCCTTTTCCCATTCATCATTGGTGGCACCTATAGATAGATGGGTTATTCGTATATTCGAATGAACTCCAATCTTAACCCCATCCAAGTAGTTAGGGAAACATAACCCAACATCATAGAAGTGAAAATTAGTGAAAGACTCATCAAATGAATGTTTAAGATTTTTTCTATTTACAGAAAAGAATACACCATCAACCAATATAACATCCTGTAGTCTATTCCCACTATCTTTAGAGTATGTACTTAACCATCTTTTTCCTTCATGTTCGTGGTATACAGCTCCATGCATTTTAGAAAAATCTTCCCACCACCTACCAGAATCTGGCATAAATCTAGTTCCCGCAACACCCATTATCCCATAGTCAGGATTTTTCTTGTGGTGATTAAGAACTTTTCTCCCCCAGTTACGAGTGTCAAATTTTATATCATCATGACAAAAAACAATCAAATCATTTGTAGCGTCTTTTAAAGCCATGTTATAAACTTCACTTAAAGAATATTTTCCTGGATTTTCATAAGGTAATATTTCTATTTTATGTACACCAGAAGTAGCTTTAACTAATTCTATAAAATCTTGGTTTACTTTTTTACTACTGAATACAACAGTTAATGACATATCTTTTATTTTATACCAGTAGAACCAAAGCCACCGTCCCCTCTACTTGTTGTGTTTATATTTTTATTTTCTGTTAGTTTACACCACCTTCCAGATATTACCGGTGAAACCACCGCTTGAGCTATTCTATCCCCATTAGATACTTTAAAATCTGACTCACCTAGATTAATGAGGATAACTTTTATCTCACCCGTATATCCCCTATCTACTGTGCCAGGTGTATTCAATACCGTAATTCCAAACTTAGCAGCCAAACCACTTCTTGGTCTTACTTGTATTTCATAACTTTCAGGTAACTCAAAATGCAACCCTGTTGGTATTAAACTTACTTTACCTGGATTAATAATTATCGGTGCATCTAAATAGGCTCTTAAGTCCATACCACTATCATCCAAATATTTGTGTGATGGGTTCGGGTTGGTTGAGTGGTTTACAAACCCCACCCTAACCTTAACCTCTTCCATTGCTGATTGTACGGTACTTTCTTCTAACTCTTTTAACATATCCGTATCTATCCCAACTTGTTTTAGGATAGGGTCTTCACCACCATCTCCATCATTAGACAAAGACTTAATCTTTTCCCAAGTATTATTTAAGTTATCGTTGTTCATAATATTTTGGTGTTAGTTGTGGGTGTAGAAAGTCTTCAAAAGGAGCTTTAACGATTGATACAACTTCTGAGTCTCTAGTATCTTCGGCTAAATAAGCCGCTAATCTTTTATTAACCTCGAAAACAGATTCTGCTTCTACTACATATTTAAATTTTTTAACTTTTGCATTACCTTCGTTATCCATAACTCCGGTTTCGAATGCGACGATTGCTTGATAGTACATATTTTTATCCTTTAAAATTATTTGATTTATGCGCTCCGTCACAATATGGTTGATTTTTTGTTTGACCACATCTACATAACGCGTATTGTTCTTTTATTTCTATTTTTTTACCGTTTTTAGTAACGTTTGTTTTTCCTTTGACCAGTATTGGTCCATTTTCTACTATATTAATTTCTACTGACATAATTTTTTAAGCTTTTTTTATTATTTCTTTATACCATTGGGCTCTTGTTTTTGTGACAGTTTCTAGGGCATACCTAGGATAAACAGTCTCATGTAATTTTTCACCCAAATCTTCTACTAATGAAGGGTTGTCTATTAGTCTTTTTATGTGTTTGTACCAATCTTTATGATTTCTGGTTTTAGGTATCATTAATGCATTACCCTTTGAGTTAATAGTACCTCCACGTTCTAATGCATGTACACAATCTATAGTGTATGGCCCAAAATCTTGTACAATTAAAGCTTTTTTATGGAATCCAGCTTCAATAACTTTTAATTGGGATTTAACTTTGTTAAATATGTGTTCTTTTAGTGGTGCCAAACTAATATCAAAATTATTATAATTAGATGCATAAGTGGTTATGGGTTTAGTCCATACCCTTCTATAATCTGAATCCTGGGTACCACTAATACTTTTCTTCTTAAAAGACATTAACTCATCGATATAAGAAGAATCACTAATAATTCTATAATCATCAGTCATTATTCTTTCATATTTGTACCATACAGATTCTTTTGGTAAAATAGGTCTTTGACTCTGCTTTCCAGTTTTTTGGTCAAAAGTAGTCATACTACCTCTTAAGTCGTAACCACATAATATAGTTTGGAATTTACCAGCTCTTTCATTATTAAGTCTACCAAAAACTCCAGAAAGTATTTCTAGGTCTTTGATGTGTGAAGACCCACCTAACCACCCCACACGTACTTTAGATGATTCTGTTGGTTGAGGGACATACTGTTTTTCTTTATGGTCAATAGCGTTAGGAAATATGGTGATATTAGTATTTAATTTACTAATTTCTTTAGCAAATTCTTTAGTGGTGGTAGTAACATACTGAGCTAATTTAAGATTCTCTTTTATTTTCTCATCCATTTTTTGTTGTCTTACCATCATATGAGCCGGATGGTCCACAGTAGGTAACCAATAATCATCAATATCACATACATGTGGTATTCCCCATTTAGTTAGTCTTTTAGCCAGAGCCTTTGAGGCTTCATAGTCCGGACCAATAGCTCTATGATAATGGATTAAATCATATTTTTTCCAAAAATTATCATCATAGTATGGGGGGTCGTACACAATATCCACCCAAAACTCTTCTGGGTACATAGTTTGTAAATAAATGTGTGGGTCAACAGACCTAAATTTTGATACCCCAGTTCTATCAGAGGGTAAAACGCATATTTTGTATTTTTTATTTTCCATGTTTAAATGATAAAACAAAAATACGAAAATGTCTACTATAAAAGTGTAAAGGTTATTTTATTTTTTTACTGGAAGTAATTTTACCATAAAAAAGTCTATCACCAACACGAAATTGGAAATTATCGTCATTATCTTTGGTAATCCCTAAAGTTTCATTTAAAAGTTCTTGTACTGATTCTTTAATTAAAGACTTTAAACCACTAGATGTAAGTTTTTGTGATTTTTTATTTTTATTAAGTTTTGGTTGGGGCGTACTATTTAATTTTTGTGTTGTTTCATTTTGTGTTGTGGGTATACCCTGTTTTGCCATTTCATTTTTGACACCACTTAAAAAATCTTCACTAAGACCAACCCCACCACCATTAAATGGTATATCAGGTATTGGATTGTTAATCATAGCTGTTTTAATAGCGTCAGGTAATTTAGAATTTTTTATTTTATCTTCAGTTATTTGTGATTTTGGATTTAAATTAACTGGTGATTGACTTTGAGTTGGTGCTTGTGGGATAACTTGTTCTGTAGTTAAATTAGTAGTTTCTGTAGGCATATTAATACGTCTTGGTGTATCACCACCAGTCTTACTAAAACTACCCGAATCTACTTTATTCATCACTTTTTTAGCGTTGATTAAAGATTGTTGTAATGTTGAAATATCTGCCATAATTAAAATTTTGAGTTGTACATCATTCTATCCATAGATTTGTCCCCCATAGGATTATATAGTGGTGGTTCTTCAAAAGTCAAGAATAAACTCTCTTCACCTTTCTTAGGTTTCATACTTTTTATCCTATCTACCCTAAATAATCTCCAATCAGGTAATGGAATTCCTTTTTCGTTTACCTTTAGAGATGGACCAGAAGTTTGATAAGCTCTAATAACAGGGTTATTTCTTTTAGAAAACCCATAAGCTACTGGTTGTATAACTCTGGTTTGACTACCTTCAGGTAATTTTTCATCATCTAGATACCTTAAGTCACAAGTATACTTGTTAGTAATAGCATCTTTAATAACACTATTAGAAACTTGTTCAGTTAAGAGGTCTATTAATGAATTTATTAATAACATTTTTTTTTATTGTGGTGTTTTAGTTTCGGTTTGGAAACCTGGACCTGAATCTAAATTACCCGCACTATACTCATTATCTTTACTATATAGGTTGGTTTTTATGTTATTAATTCTTCCGGTATTAGCCTCACCATTACCCATAATATCAGTTCTAGTACCTATATCCTGTCCAAAAACATCTAAATATATAGCACTACCTCTACCTTTATCATCACCATCTGCTAATGCGTTTGGGTGTTTTGCACTATACCCATCAGAATCTGATACTGGATATAAATTTTTAGTTAACATATCTTTCCTAAATTTTGCGGATTCGTTAGTTAATTTTTCTCCTGGTTTTTGTTGGTTAAAATCTGGCATAATTAAATTATTTTAATAAATTTTTTATTCTATCTATCTCTTCATAAATAGCACGATTATTGTTAATATCATCGACTTTAGTAGAAATTTTTATCTTTCTTACTTTTGTTGGATTTTTTGACTTGTCTTTTGTGTGGGTTTTTTTAAATACATTTTCTTCCCCACTATTCTGTCTTATTTTTTTAGAACGATGTACGGAGTCTCTCCTATCACCTAATGATTTATTTATAAATTGCAACATATCGTCACCACCTACAACATCATAATCAAAACCATCCAAATCATTCTCTAGTTCGTTTTTAAACTTTTTAGCTTGGGAATAGGATAGACTTCCATCGTTAATCATATTGTTGCACCTATCATAACCCTTTTGACCTGACTTTAGTGATTTTACATTATTTTTTAAAATATCTAGTAGGGATTGTGGAATTGGATATATGTCATTTTTTAAATCGTTATTCATCCCCCCACAAAGTTTTTATTTTGTCCATTAATTCTTCCTTAGATTTATCATTTTTATAATATCTAACAATTCTTTTTAATTTACCATCCATAATATCTGTATCTCTAGATGTTAAATCGTCCTCCGTAGATTTTTGAGCTAACAAGGTCTCAATCATTTTTCTCGCTTTATCTTCTGCTAGTTTATGTAACGACTCTTTTTCAGTTAGTCTTTGATAATTCTCACCTTTTTTATCTAATTTTTCTGTCTTACCCATAGCTTCAGTTCTTTCTATAGCCTCTAACTCATCCATATCATGTTCCTTTTTAAAAAATTCTATAGTTTCCTCAGCATTTTTATCTTTTGTTTCCTCATAACCTAAAATCTCACTCATATCATTTTCTGTGACCTCCTCTACAGACTCTCCCCAGTAACGTTTAAAATAGTGTCCCGCACTAGTCCAAGTACCGGCTTGGCGTGTTGCTGCAACAACATCATCTGTTGTTTTTTTAGAACTCATGGTTCCGTTATCCGTTGTACCGGGAGGTATTTTACTACTTTGTATTGACCCATCATAATCTAATAATTCAGTAACCTCTTCTTCAGTATTATCCTCAGAATCATCCTCATCACCTAAAATATCATTTATAATTTCTAATTGTTTATCACTATCCAAAGATTTAGATGCCTCATCCAAACATACAGCAGTAAACCTATCATCCTTAGGTTCTATAGTGAATTTAAAAACCTCAGATAACTTAACAAATTTAACTGGTGAGATATACTTTCCAGTAATAATATCTTCCTTAATTAAACTAAGTTCACCAATTACATAATTAATAGCGTCGTTTCTTTTCATATATCTTTTTTAAATAAATATCTAAACCAATCAAATAGTATTTATAATTAATGGGAACACAGAATTTAAATAACTTTTATTTTAAAAGATTAGACGCAAAATTAAATTATAGTGAGTACTATGATATATTTTTAGCTTCTGATGAAAGAGACTTTAATCAACAAGTAGTTTATTCTAATAATATTATAGACTATAACAATGGTAATAAATTACCGGTATGGATTGATTTAAATGACACCAACTGTAGTACACAACCAACAACAACTTGTCCATTTCAATACCCTACAGGAGCGACACCCACTTATTATACTAATAACTCATATAGACCTTTTGTGGTATTAAGTAAAAATTATTGGTCAGGTGCTACCGTAGAATGTAATTGTCCATATTCTGGTGGGGTTCCTTTTGAGGTTTGTGACGCATTATGGACTAGTCTAGATAATGGACTTTACAACCCAGTAGACTTTTCCAATGAACAATGTTTATTACTGTACCCCACTTTACCCGCTTTAATGACATTTGATGTTTTTTCTTATGATAAAAGATTTAAAATGCATCAAGTTAAGGCTTTTGGTTTTCCTTGGTGGGTAAATACATTTTATACAGACACTAGCATTTTAGATGCTTCAGACTATTCGGGTTACTACCAACAGTTAAGAGGGGGGTTCTATCAAGGATTTTATAAACTATATGGGTATCCTTATGAGATACTACCAACTAGACCTAATAAAGGATGGTCTTTTGAGGGATATTTAAAACTTAATACTATTGGGGACAGTTTGGCGGGTTCCGGGTCCACAGTAGACCCACATGGCAATTTTGGTAATTGTTATAATACTAGTGGTTGGAACTCCTTTAATGACGGTACTTATAGTGCCACTAATTTTTGTAGTGAAACATCTAACCCACCTAACGGACCTTCATACCAATTAAATTATACAGAAAGAACACCAACCGGATTTAATATCGGGAGAACAGATAAGTATGGATTTTTCTTTTATAAGGGTATTAGAGCGGAAGACAAATACTTTCATTCTGATAGATTTACTGGTACAACCTATAAAGAATCTTTTTCTGGATTATCAGCTTGTACAACATTAAGTGGAATTACCGGCTGTTGTAATAATCTAGAAGATACAGTTAAATTAACAGGTCAAAACCAATCCCCAACTGCAGAATATGATGTTTATAGTAATGCTATAGGGTTTAGAATTACAGATGATATGCGGATTGGTTACAGGACTATTAGATATACTGGTGGTTGTATAACTACTGGTATAACAGCACAGATGTTAGATGGGTGGACTTGGGGTGACCCTTATTATTATGACGATGGTGATTCTGGTTATTGGATAAATCCTGGAGATGCAAATTACCCACTAGAAGGATTAGAAAATGTTTGCAATACGGCAAAAACTTTTGAGTGTGGGTATGAAATAGAGGAAAGTTACTCAGAACCTATATGTGCATTTATATCACAAAGTGGTACATGTGAAAATACCTGGATTCAAGTAGACGTGGTGTTTGATAGATATCTTTATTTGGAGGACTGTGAAATTTATAATAATGGTGGTGTAAATGATTTAGTTAAAGTAAGAGTGGATAGATTCCAGAGATATGGAACCCACAAACCACATGAAGATACAAGAGGTCCATTTGGTTGTCATTGTTGTGGTGAACATGGGCATGAACCTACTTGTAAAGATGAGTATCCAGCTTTTATAGAGGACGCTTATTTTGATTTTGATTGTCATAAATCACAGGTACAAAGTTGGTTCGAGGAAAAAAACTATAGACTAGGCACACTAACTTTTTATGTTAATGGTAGAAGAGTACATAAAATAGAAAATTTTGAAGAAATAATACCAAGACAATTAAACACTAACAAACAAACTCAAGTTGGGGTGGCTTACAATATGTCGTGGGGTGGTGGAGCTTTAGGTCTAAGGGAAAATCTTTATTCTATGAGTTGTGTAACCAATAGTACACTAGGAAATTTATACCCAGAACCAGACCAGAGATTAATCATGGAAAATTTTGCTGGCTCATTTATAGGAGGAATATCTCAAATGATGTATTATATAAAACCACTAACACCAGACGAAGTTTATCATAATTTTTTAATTAATAGAACAAGATATGGGTTGATTGATTGTGAAGAATGTGAAGACTGTAATACAGGTTGTGGTGATTGTGTATTACCAGGTGCTACTACAACAACAATTGACCCGAACCCAGTAGACACGTTTGAAATCCATATTTATAGAGCATGTCCAGGTACACCGGTACCACAGTATTTAGCAGATGGTTTCCCTGTCACAATTAATGGTGTTACCGGCCCTAGCAGTATGAATTTACAACAACTTATTGCCGAATCTGAAGATTTTTATCAAACTATAGGGGCACCACCTCCGGGTACAGTCATACAAAGAGGGGTAACACAAAATAACGGTTCAATATACTATAGTTGTTGGGAATATCAAGGTTTAGAAACCCATTCCATTCCTGGTGCACCACCTATGGGTACCTTTATAACTTTTAATGCTAATTTAGATGGCGTAACTAGTCCAGCACTTACAGGTGTTTTTCAGGGTGGACCGGATAATTGTGATGAGTGTGTAAGTTTAGGTCAGAATCCCGCACCATAATATTTAAATAACTGATACGATATTTATAATAAAATAGATAAATGGAATTTTTTATAAGAAAAGACTCAATAGAACCAATACTTAAAATGCAATTGGTACAGGATGGAAGGAATGATTTCCATAACTTCCATGAAAAGTTAAGTAATTCTAGTATATATTTCTCAATGAGAGACGTAGCTACTGAAGTTCCTAGAATTCTAAATAAACCAGCATACATAGTATCTAAAGAACCAACATCGGTAAATTCACCAACAGAATACTATATATATTATAAATGGGTTAAAAAAGACACTAAAAAAGAGGGTAGATTTGAAGGTCAATTTGTTATATATTTCCATGATGACAACACAGAGTTAATAGCACCTATTAGAGAAAATCTATATATTAACATATCTGATTCTTTTGTTAAATCTCCTTGTTAAAATTATTTGATTAACGACCTATTATTATCTATATTTGGACATAAACTAATTATTATATGTCGACAAACCCATTAGATAAAGCAACCACAGAAGAAATAGAAAAGTTTTTACACGGTAATGACCCGGAAGAATACATCGTATCGTTAGAATATGGTTGGCGTTCTGGTAGAATTTACAAAATTAAAGAATACCCAGATAGAGGTAAAGTTATTGAGTCAGACACCTTTATTCCTTTTTGTTGGGTTGGGGATTTAAGTAAAAAAAATTTTTACAATGGTAGTAAAGAACAACAAAAAGCTGCTATTTCTAAACATGGAATATTAATAGAAAAATTAGAGTCCGGGGACGACGACCGATTAAAAAACGGACTAACATACCTTATAAAAACAACCAAAAGTTATAGAGACCTAGTTTCTTTTTTTAGACAAGGTGGGATTAATCCTTGGGATAGTGAAAATAGAGACGCTATAATGATACTCCCACCTATAGAACAATATTTAGTACAGAAAAAGAAAAGATTATTTAAAGGTTTTGAGGAGTATGATGATATCCATAGATTTGTTTTTGACCTGGAGACTACAGCATTAGACCCAGAAGACGGTAGAATTTTTATGGTTGGGATGAAGGATAATAGAGGTTTTGAGAAAGTGATAGAAATTGGTGATAGTGAGGTAGAGGAATCAGAAGCTATATATGAGTTTTTTGACACAATAGATTTACTTAAACCAACAATTATTGGTGGTTACAATTCTTCTAACTTTGACTGGAATTGGTTATTTAAAAGAGCGGAAATATTAAAGATGGATACAACTAGGTTTAAAACACTAAACCCAAACGAAGGTTATAAAATTAATGATGGGGTATTAAAATTAGGTGCAGAAATAGAAGATTATAAACAAATAAAAATATGGGGATATAATTCATTAGATATAGCACACGCTGTTAGACGTGCACAAACTATTAATTCTGAAATAAAAAGTTGGGGTCTAAAATATATAACTCAATTTTCTAAGTCTGAAAAACCTAATCGAGTTTATGTTGCGGGTGATAAAATCGCTTCAACATACAGAGAAAATAAAGAATTTTATTTAAATGTGGAAAATGGTAAATATAAACCAGTAGGTTCTGAAGGTTTATACAACATAGATAAGAAATTTCCTAATGTTTATAAGAAGGTTGGTGGTGCAGAAATAGTAGAAAGGTATTTAATGGATGATTTGTGGGAAACTATGGAAGTAGACGGACAATTTAACCAAGCTTCATTTTTATTGGCGAGTATGGTACCTACTTCATACGAAAGGGTGTCAACTATGGGTACCGCTACATTATGGAAAATGTTGATGTTAGCTTGGTCTTATCATAGAGGATTAGCTGTTCCCGCAAAAGAATCAAAAAGACCTTTTGTTGGTGGGCTATCTAGATTAGTTAAGACAGGATATTCCACAAACGTATTAAAATTAGATTTTAGTTCACTATACCCCTCCATCCAACTAGTACATAATGTTTTTCCGGAATGTGATGTAACAGAAGCTATGAAGGGTATGTTAAAATATTTTAGAGATACTAGAATTATGTATAAAAATTTAGCTTCAGAATATTACTCAAAAGATAAAAAGAAGTCAGAATCTTATGGTAGAAAACAATTACCTATTAAGATTTTTATTAATTCTATGTTTGGTTCTTTATCTGCACCACAAGTTTTCCCTTGGGGTGATATGAACATGGGAGAAAAAGTAACTTGTACAGCTAGACAATACTTAAGACAAATGGTTAGATTTTTTATGGATAAAGGTTATGACCCACTAGTGATGGATACTGATGGTGTTAACTTTTCTTGTCCCGAAGATGTAGAAAGTAGAAGTTATGTAGGTTTAGGTAATAACGAATTAGTGAAAAAAGATAAATCTTATTCTGGTAGTGAGGCTGATGTAGCTGAATACAATGATTTGTTTATGAGGGGTGAAATGGGTCTAGATACAGATGGTCAATGGCCTTCCTGTATTAATGTCGCTAGAAAAAATTACGCTTTATTAATGCCTAATGGTACAGTAAAGTTAACCGGTAATTCTATAAAATCTAAAAAAATACAAGGTTACTTAGAAGAATTTATAGATGTGGGATTAAGGTTACTATTAGAAGGTAAGGGTGCTGATTTTGTAGAATATTACTACGAATATTTAGAAAAAATATATAACAAAGACATATTATTAGCAAAAATAGCTAATAAATCTAGAGTTAAACAAACAATAGAAGCGTACAAGAAAAGATGTACACAAAGAACAAAATCTGGTAGTCTTATGGCTAGACAGGCACATATGGAATTAGTAATAAAAGATAATATACCGGTATCTTTGGGTGATACCATCTACTATGTAAATAATGGGACAGCTATGTCTCATGGTGATGTACAAAGAAAGAAAAAGAAGGACGGTACACAAGAAATTATACTTAATTCTTATTTAATATCAGAGAATGATTTAGAGAATGGGATGAAGGGAGAATATAATGTACCAAGATACATCTCCACTTTTAATAAAAGAGTAGAACCATTATTAGTTTGTTTTAAACCAGAAGTTAGAGAATCTTTACTTAAAAAGAAACCAGAAGACCGAGAATATTATACGAAAAGTCAATGTGAATTAATTAACGGAATACCAAGAAAAGAAGCTGACCAGGACTTACTAGAAGAAATTCTTAAACTATCACCAGAAGAAAATATGTTTTGGGAAAAAACAGGGGTTAGTGAGAATTATTTTATGGAAGAATTAGGAATCCTTAACACCGTCTGACGCTACAATAACCCAATAGTTTAGGGCATCTACAAAAACCAATTCAACACAACTATCACCTTCTAAAGATATACTTTTCCATTTATTATCTATGAAACCACGGTCTGGTATTATATTAACACCAGCCAAAGATTTTATTTTGACTTTTTTATCTTTTTTAGTGTTTAAAAGTACATCACAAGGATTAGTGGCTATAATTAAATATTCACCATTAGTGGTATAATTGTAATCTATTACTTTAGTTGTGTTATCTTCTAAAGTTTCCCCTTTTTCGGATTTATTATGTAGTTCTTTAATTAGTTGTAAAAGAGCGACCGACAATAGCTTATAATGTATATTATCTGGTTCATCGTCTTTATTATAACCAACTAATTCATGTAAACCTAATTGGTGTAGTTCTTCAGCTATCATTCCATAACCAGGTAATCCACTATCTTTGTATGTAAATTTATAAGCTGGTAAATCTAGTAATGGCAAATATCTATTAGATGGTAGTTTTTCTAAATCTTTTTTATACCTTAAAGATGAGGAACTCCCTAAGGTAACATTACCATATGTGTCTATTAATAAATCATTTCCCGAACCATGAAATCCTTCAGCCACTAAACCAGTTCTTTTTATTTGTAGAGTACTTGCGGTTAAATATATATTACCAGAAGTACCAGTAATTGGGTTAGATGGTTTTTTACCGATAGATAAAACTGGGGTATGACCCGTAACATTAGTAAAATTAGTAATCGTAACATTACAACTTGCGGATGTTGCGGAAAAGGCACCAATTGTAAAGGTATCACCTGTTGAACACGCTAGACAATTATTACATGCTGCTGGTGGTACAAATATAGGTGACTTTACATAAAAATCTTCGTAAAATCTAGTAGAACCAGAAAATGTAGCTGTCGTGTTAGAAGCTTGTCTTAGTTGTCTATTATAATCTATTTTTGTAAAAAATCCCATACTAAACTACGAATATTGAACCTGGGTTCATAGGTCTGAAACCTAATGATTTATTTAAATTTTCAGCCTCCAAAGCTTTTCTTTCTAACATTTTATCGTTTCTAAGTCTTTCTAACCTAGCCGTTAATTCTTCTATAAGTTTTGCGTATTCATCTTTAGCTTCACTTAATAAAGTATCGTACTCCATAGTTAATTCTGAATCTGGTGTTTTTAGGTTACCCTGAAATTTACCCCTAACTCTACCTAACATTTCTTTTGCTTTTGCAAAAAAGTACCTTCTAACCCATGCTTGTGCTGGGGGGTTTAATCTAGTGTAGGTCATCTCCTCTAAATCTACATCACTAGGTAGTAGTACAATATCTTTGTTTTCTTCTAAACAAGCGTCTCTATTTTCAGGGCCAGCGTCATAATACCAGTACCAAACCCTGTGTTGATTATTCATAATACTACCAAAGTCAAATCTACCACCAGGTACATTATATAAATGAACATATTTAGGTCCGTGTACACCACCAGCACCAGCTGTAATTCTATAAGTCATATCCCCACCTATTAGTCGATTTTTTAAATTTCTGTCCTGCATTCTTAACATAACGTCAAAAGCTGGCATTAAAAAGTAGGAACCTTGTATACCCATTTGAGCAAAACCACCAGGACCACCCAGACCCATACCACCACCAAAACCACCAAAAGCACCTAGAAATGGGTCAATAAAAGACTCATTTAATTCTGCTCTACTATACCACATAATCTCATTAATTTCTCTTCCAGCTGGAATTTGGTATATTTGAGTATTAGCACTTAGTGTAAAGTAGTCTTGTTTTAATTGGTAGGGACCTCCGGCTTGTAACCCAACTATTTTAGAGTAAGCGTAAGTGAATGAAGTTTCAAAACTTAAGTCCCTAGTTAGAAAAGCACTAGTTAGTGATATAACATCTAGGTCTTGACCATATAAGGAAGACCATTGATTTTCAATTAACCAATCCTGTACATATTGGCCATAATCTAATATGGACAATTCTAAGGCGGTATCTAACATTTCATCTTCTAATTCCACACCTCTAAGTGGTGCACCTAAAAGATGACGTATTTGTGTAAATAATCTTTGTCTTTTTACTGGGTCTATTGTTGCTGGCATATTATATCCTTTCTATATAAATACTTAGAAGTTGGCATTAAAAAAGGCCCATAAAGGACCTTTAATTAAATATAAAATAAATAATTATTTTTGTGATTTAACAACCCTCTCAACAATACGTTTTAATGTTGATTCATTAATTTTAACAACTTTATCTTCTTTTATGTTTTCATAAGCATTATACATTTTTCCATGACCTTCAGATTGTTCATTTTTTTCTTCAACCTCTTTTGATTTTT
>MDSZ01185311.1_pt1 | contig 42578 bp, 22 predicted proteins | sample 811201 | NCBI WGS metagenome assembly MDSZ01 (sample SAMN05326647, study PRJNA326480) | marine metagenome | isolation source: seawater | place: Indian Ocean: North | collected 2010 | reverse complement strand
GAGCGCCCAAAAGAACGCGTTCGCCGCGTTTTTGATGGACGACGATTCGGAAGACGAAGAGGAAGAAGAAGAAGAGGAGGAGGAGGAGGAGGAGGAGAGCGTCCAACGACGACGGCAGGAACCGACGAAGAAAAAGAAGACGAAGAAGACGAAGAAGACGACGACGACGAGGACTTTTGAAGAGGAGGACGAGATTGCCGCCGCGCTGAAAGATATCGGATTAGCGGAAGCGCCACGTGCAACGATTGGTAAAGGTGCCGAGGTGATGAAATTAGAGGAAAACGACCGCCACCGGAGGAAGACAAAGGAGGCGGCGAAGACGTCGGCGGATGGACTGCTCGCGTGCGACGTGCGGAAACTGAAAGCCGAAGACGAATTGAAACGAATGTTTAGTCCAGCGGCGGGAATGTCGTCCAACGGGGGAAACTCCAGTAGTAATCGTAGCAGTAGTAGTAGTAGTAGTAGTAGTGGTAGTGGTAGTAGCGTCTTCGCGAAACCGAAAGCGGGATGGTCGAACAAGTCGCGGGCAATTGGGTTAGCGATGAAGAAGACAAAAAGAGTGGAGGAGAAGTTTAGAGGCGATGTGGCGTACGATGAAGAAGATAATGATGAAATATCCTATTATCAGTTCTCAACCGGAGCTGCGTATGAAGACGCGAACGAGTTGTTCGAGAAAGCGAGAGAAACGCACGATCCGAGAGCAATTACGCATCTTTTGATGAAGTATCCTTTACACGCGGAGTCCTTGTTGGCAATTAGCGACGTGCATATGGTAGTTGGTGACGCAGATAAAGGGTCAGACGCTATCGAGCAGTGTTTAGCGGCGTTTGAGAAGTCGTTTCACAAAGATTTCATTGCAGACGTGAAGAAAGGGACGGCGAGGATTCCCATCGATCCGCCATGCCAAGCATTCATTGATGACGAAGACGAACACGAGAGCATTTTTGACGTGACGGACGAACTGAGCGATCGTCGAGAGAGATTAGAAGAAATCATCGAGATGTGGGACCAATCCAGGGAAAAGACGTTTTTAAAAGCGTTGTTCAAACAGTGTTGTTCGTTGACCAGACGAGGCTGTTACAATGCCGCGTTAGAGATGTCCAAATTTCTCTTTGGCGTCGAGCCGAAAGATTATTTTTGCGTCGGATTCATCATTGATTACGTGGCGCTTCGATGTGGTGACGAGGAAAAGTTAAAGTGGTTGCAAGAGTTCCTTTCGTCGGTGTTAGAACGAAGAGTATCGCCGTTCGACATGTGGTATAGACCAAACTTTGTTTACTCCTATGCCATGTGTTTGAAGTTGCAAGACGAACAGAGCAAAACAAAATCAAATGTAGCCGACGAGGCCATGCGTCAAGCTATAATGCAACACCCGTTAGCTTTACACTTCTTAGTCGAAAAACTCGACTTGAAAACGCGAGACGTGGAATGGTTTGAAATTATCGAGCGCTCGGAATACTTCGAAAAGACAATCAAGGAGAGTACCGAAGTCAATAATGCGAGCTATGAATTTGCGTGCAAACTCTTTGCAGAGAGACATCATTACTTGTGGCGACCGGATCGAATTTTGTCTTGGATGAAACCCATCGCGCAAAGGGTGTGCGACGAATATAAGAGGTTGAATATTATTTTGAACAGACCGACGAATAGTGAGGAGTGGAAGCGTGAGGAAGACGAGCGTGATAAAATCTACGCGGAATTGAACCCCGTGACGTGGCAAATGACGCGAAGCACGAATCTCGATTCATACAAAGGAAAAAACGCCGCGAATATGTTCGCGCATATCTCTTTCGAGGACTACCAAGATGTCGTGAAAAGACAACTTCCCGAAGACGACGAGAATCCATTCTTAGCGCCAGCGCCTCAACACCGCAACAGAAACGAGAACAACAGACTACAAGCCGCGTTGGAGTTGAACGATCGAGCGCTCATCGCGGATGCGTTTGAGCGCGTGGGAGATAACCTCGAATGGCAAGAAAACGGGATGATACCAGAAGAGGAGCTACGAAACATCGCGGAAACCCACGGCCGAGGGAACGATCCGGGTGCGATTGGTATGATGCGAGCGTTCTTCGCAACGCTATTCCGCGGCGACGAAAATAACGGTGACTTTCAAAACGACAGGCTGAGAGACGCGCTGCAACGACAGCGCCGATGAGAGAAGAAGCACATAACATCGCGTGTAAACCCAAAATGCACACATACTCGAGTACGTCTAAGTACAGAGCTTTTCTTGCATTTTTTTTTTCTCGTTGACGTCACTCCATCCCATTCCCTAATTTTTGATGACGACTTACTAAGGCAATCCTCTTCGATGAAACGCAAACGCCCCACCGGCGGCGCGGTCGAGGACGGGGCAAAGACACCCGACACCGACGCCGACGACTTCGGGGAGGTCGTCGCGCGCATGCGACGCAGACGAGGAGGCACGGTGCACTCGAGCTTACGATTGCGAGAAACGAGCGTCCCGAAACCCGGGCGGCGCGCGCACAGAACGCGCGCGTTTTATCGCGCGATCGTGCCGGACAACACGGTAATGATCCGTTATTATTGTTTCGTTCGAAGCTACTCCAACGCGAAGATGGACGACGACGACTTAACGACGATTTCTTCTTTCTTTCTCACACAGATACAAGCGACGGTATTCCCAGACGTCCACGTGAAACGGTTCACCGATTGCGGCCGCTATTTAGTGTGTTTCAGCCGGCACTTATGCGACGTCGTCGTGTACCGATACCGAGGGATATCGAAAGGCTACGGAGAATGCGAGACGAAAGAACAGAAAGAGGACACGTACAAAGAGATAAATAAACATCACTCGAATTTTGAGAGCTATTTCAAGTTGCACTCGACGGCGAGTTTATCCGCCGCGGCGCAGGCGAACGAGGAGTCGTTTTGCAAGGATTTTCTGTTGACGGCGAGAGAAGGGAAGTATTTGGTGGTGGCATCGAGCACGCAAGTAGATTTGAGCACAAATACGACGACGACGACGACGACGACGACGACGACTGCGGGCGGTAGGGATGCGATGAATATGAATGAAAATAACACCAGAAACAGAATGACTACTGCCGAAGCGGCGGCGTTCGAAGAGAGACAAGAAAATATGGAAGGCAGGAGCGGTTTAGGCGTGTTCAACGCGTTACCGACGATTGAATCGATTACGTTTCACATCATTAGAACGGAAACCGGGGAGGTTGTGGATAGTAAAACGTTCTTGAACGATTTTATGAGATTAACGAGGAACCAGTGCGCGACAATATATAAGGATCAATCGTTAGCGATTGTCTCATTGAAGCACAAGAGTTGCACATTTTTAGATATCGAGGAAGACGGAAAGATAAAGGAAAAGTTCACGTTGGGGTCGTATTGCGAAGCCGGGGACGCGGAGATTTTGAAGGAAATGGACATTACGCATGCTTTGGAGGTGAACACGAATACTTCAAATACAATCAGTAATAATCGGCGGGAAGGGCAAGACTACAACAATAGGAGTATCACCGGCTTGACGCAAAAGCTTCTCGTCCATCGATTTCTGGATGCTTTGATCAAATGCGAAGTCTATGATAGTCCGGAAGAATTGCGAAACTTTCACAAAAATTTCGAAAAGTTGGCTCGATTAAGCTTGGTCCACGCTCGACAACTCGACGACTCCCTCTTACTCTTGAAATTCGTCCCGGCGGAGGCGGTGTACCAAATCGTATTCGCGAACCAATCGACACATTTAGATAAACTTAGACGAAGGTTTGGCGACTCGACGCACAGGGCAATCTTGACGATATATGACTTAAATAAGAGAACTTTCTTGCACGTCGTCCCATGTTCTGCTATTGAAGCCATGAACGACGACAATCAAACGATGACCACGTTTCTGGGATCGAACAACGCCGGAGTCGCGGCGACGCGAGCGACACAATCATCGAACACGTTTGTCGGATCCTCGCCGTTTAAAAACGAAGAAGAAGAGGCAGTGTTCTTTTCTCCAGCTCACGGTTTAAACATATGGCAACGTTTAGCTGGAGGGAGGAGAGAAGATGTGGCTAAATCCTTCATTCAGGATGGTATTCTCAATGCACCGAATGAGTTGACGTTTCTTGGCAACGCTGCGAGTTTACTCTTGAACGTTGATGCGGCTTCTGATACGAGCCAAAGTCGTTCGACGAGCCCGTATTTTGATCGCAGCTTGTTCCAGTACGACGAAAGAAACGTCTCTGCCATGTGTATTCCAAAACCTCGAGCGGAATTTGGCGTAAAATTTACACCGGTAGAACCAGAAATGCCAAACTCCATCGACGGCATGGAAATCGAAACATTATTATCGGTTGGGAAGAGATTTACGCTTCGTGCAGCCTCGTTGGACGTTTCAATCTTACAGTCGCGTTCAAAACGACAGTGCGCGTACGTCTTCCATCCTTCAGACCCGTTCGTGATAAGCATCACACAAAGTTTCATGCAGCCAAGTCAGATGTGTTTTCACACGCGCCTGGCGCCTGGAGACGAGAAGTTCTTCGGCGTGGAGGGCGACATCAGGGAAACGAGCGGTCATATAGCGCAATAACGATAGATACGAATGATAGTAATAACGAAGACGTAGAGAAAAATCGATAGAAGTAAAGTATTCGCGTGTATTTTACCATACTACTAAGTAATGTATACATGTACAAAAAGATACTTTTACAAAATCTGTTTACTGGGCTCTCAACACGCCGTCAACCAACTCTCTCAGCGGCATCATCTCTTCGCTACTAATCAAACTAAACTCTACTGCAAAATACACGAAATGCTTAAAAATCGTATTCAAGTGTTTCTCCGCTTGCAAAGCGCAAATAATCTTAAAGTGCGAGTGGTACAAATGCGCGTACACTCGAAACAATCTCGCCGCTATCTTCTTCACCCGCTTCTTAAAGTCTGACGGGAACGCGTCGCCTTGCTTCTTCGGGAATATCTTCTCGTCATCGACTTGCTTTTCCACCCATCTGAAAAGATACCCGCAATAGACGGGTGCGGAACACTCCATCGGTTTCACGATTTCTTCGCCGTCCATCCATCGGTATTCGAATTTCGGCCCGGCGCACATGGTCGGGCACGTCTTCTCCGTGCAGTGTTCCGTGTTGACCATGTCGTACAAGAACACCAACGCGTTGAAGAAATCAACCACATTCACCGCTATCCATTCTAATTCATCCTCCCCTTTCGGCAATTTCACCGCGTCGCGTAAAGAGCCGTTGTTTCCCAACGTCGAATTGATGTGCGCTTGCAGCTCGATGCCCTTTTGCCCGACCGGGACCGGCTTGTTGCGAAACGTCCCGGAATGGAAGGAATGATGAGACCCGGTCTTGGTGGTCTTAGTACTCGTACTGGTGCCATCGTCGATCGCATGCTTCGACGCCGCGAGCTCTGCTCTCTTCTTTGACGAGCCGAAAGAGAACATGCCGCTCGATCTTTGTGTATTTATATGCGTGCGGTGTGTTGTTGAAGAATACAGAATTTTGAGTATAATTTGGGAATAAGAAATACAATAATAATACGAAAATCTGAAGTGGCGTCCTCGCGCGTGTAGTTTGCCGTCTCGCGCATCACGAAGACGTCAGCTGTTTGCTGACCGCAACGTTCTTCCCGCCGACGCGATAATCGACGTCTTGTTGAAGAAACACGTATACGCAATCGTCGATTGCAGACCGAAAAGAAAGCATTTCAAGATCGAGGTAGGAGACGACGAGAGATTGGTACGTGGCAAGTTCGCCGTCGTCAAAGGCGTCGAGGTCATCGGCGTTGGCATCGGCGGCCACGCCTTCGTCGCTTTTTGCGCTCTTCCTCTTCTTTTTACCACCGCCAATGGGAATGAAGCCGAACAGCTTCGCTTTTGGTGGCGCGAGAGAAATCTCGTTGGTGCTCAACACGTGTAGTTCTCCGTTTTCAGAACTTTGCGGCCAAGAGCGGAGGATTTCGTAGCGCATTTTGTTCTTCGGTTTCTTGGCTTCCTCGATTTCGACGACATCGTTGTCATTGGCAAACACATCGACGGAGAAATCGATTGTGCCTTCGCTGCGTTTGTTGCGCGTGCCAAATAAACCACGCCTTTTGCCTACCCTGAGAAGGTCGGTATCGTTGGTAAACGCCAGAGACCATTTGCCATTGATCAGAGTGCTTCGAGTGGGCATTTTCGTGTTGTTCATGGCTTCAAGTTTACGCAAGGTCACTTTAAAGTCTTCGAGCTGTTCATCCGTGACGTCTCCATTACGACCAGAATCTAAATTGAGCGCTTTTTTAATGACTTCTGCTTTCAGAGCGGCAATTTTGGCGTTGCGTTGCATCCTTTTGGCTTCCGGGGACGTGAGCGTTTGGACCGTTTTCAACGCAGAAGCTGCAAATGCGGCGAGGAGGTTGTTGTCATTTTCACTACGCGGCGAAGAAGTTTTCTTGTTTTGCTGTTCTTGGCTTTCTTGTTGTTGCTGCTGCTGCTGCTGCTGCCCTTTCTTGTCGTCCCATGCGATGGAGTTGTCCTCGGTTTTAGTATCTCTCCAATTGCCCGATGAAGACAAAGACGATGGTTCGAACGCAGACACACCCGGTTCTTTCCACGTCCTTATCTCTTCCGAATTCTTTTCTTTGACGTCATTTGCTTCTTTTTCTTTCTTCTCTTTCTCTGTGACGACCGCCTTCTTCTCTATCTCTATCTTTTTAGAACTCGCGGTGACAGAGTTGTAGCTCTTCGCGACTTCAACCACCGGCGGTGCCTTCTTTGGAGTCGCGACTGGGAGCGAAAACTCTGGCTCTTCCAATACCGGTTCAATCAACGCAGATGACGGAGTAGTTGCCGCTGACTCGGATGGAGGTGGTGATGATGGTGAAGGAGGAGCACGAGGAAGCGGAGGAGTAGGGGTGTTTGAAGCAGTCGCCAATCTCTCGGCTTCTGCCAACTTTCTCTCTTCAATCTCCATACCTCTTTGCAATTGCGCCAAGCGCTCCGATAATTCTGCCGCTTTGAGTTCCAACTCCTTGCTTTCACACTCGCTCATTCTCGATGTAATAGCTTCGGCTTCTAATATGACCGCTTTTGACGCGCTTTTGGCAGCGCGAACGGCAGCTTTAGCCGCTATTTTTTTCTTTGCTGCCGAGGCATCGTCGCTTTTACTTTCGTCGCTCAGGCGCTTGGCATTTTCGGCATCCATTTTCGCACGTCTTTGCGCGAGTTCCGCGTTTCCTCCACCTTGCGCGGCACGCACAGATTTTACGACGGGTGCGACGACGTTCTTCATGACTTTCTCTTCGAACTCTTTTTTATCGAACTTTTCGACTTTAGCTTTCACCTTTGCGATGGTTTCTGAAAGATTTGCTTTCGCAAATTCAGTCGTCTCTTTCGTGACGACTTTGAGCTCGCCGCTCTTCTCTGTCGTCATCGACGGTTTCATTAATTTACTGCTGCTGCTGCTCTTGATATTGTTTGTTGCTACTAATGATGGTGGTGCCGCTGGTGGTTTTGCTGCTGCTCGTGGTGGTACATCTTTTTCTTCTTTCTTTTCTTCATTTTCCTCGACGGTAAAAACAAATTTTTCGATGGCCTCGCCCACGGCCCCTTCCTCATTCGTTGCTTTCGTCGTATACATTGCGACTTTCTTCACGTTTTCTTTTGCATTCGCGACCGCCACGCTCGCTCCAGCCATTTGTAGCATGTCCAAATCATTTTCTGCATCTCCGATGGCTAAAACATTTTCCATCTTGACATTCAAAATTTTCTCACACGCCCTCTTCACCGCTGCGCCTTTCGAAGCACCTTTCGGTAAAAATTCCAACATTCCATCCACAGCGACGGTCACGTCAACCTCGTAACTTCCTAACGCGCGTTCTGCTTCCGCGCGAAACTGTTCGAAGGTTTTATACCTACTCCCGTTCGTCTCTTCGTCCCAAAACAAAATCATCTTGTATGGTTTCTTCCTCCTATGAAAAGACAACGTCGGCACGCATTCCGGCTCGCTTTCGCCATATTGCATTACCGAATCCGTTTGCGCATCTCTTCTCTCGCAGACAATCTTCTTTGCACAAAAGGCGACGACCGAAATCCCTCGAATGCGACAATACCCGCAAATCGCCTCCACCGCTACTTTCGGCAACGTCGTCGACTCCAACACGTTTCCGAGACCGTCGCAGATCACCGTGCCTTGAACGAACACGCCCGGGATTTTCGGATCTTGGTTCAACTGCGAGTACACTCGTTCTGCCCACGGCCCTCGAGTCTTCCCAGTCGCAATCATTACCGGCACGTCCATTGCCTTTGCTTTTCGAACGCACTCTTCAGTTTTCAAAGGCAGCGAACCGTCCGAGTTCACCAGAGTCCCATCCACGTCCGAACAGATCACTTTCACGGTCCCCGGCCCGCCACCGCCTTCGCTCGCGTCCTTCTTCTCGTTTTCTCTCGCGTTGCTCTTTCGCTGTCTCTTCTTTTTCTCGCTTTTTTTCGCCGCCTCGACCGTCGGCCGCCCCGAACGACGACGCGATGACGACGACGACTTTGACGACGCGATTCCCGCACATTTACCCCGTCCGCGCAAAATCGATGATGTCTTTCCATCTTCCACCCCGCGCCGCGAGACTCCAGATGACATCATCGACGACGAAAAAGACCCCCCCGAGGGTGCGACGACGGACGACGGCGACGCCATCTCGCGGTTGGACGGGCGCACGGTGACACGCAAAGCGAGGCAAATGTGTGACCTTTTTTTGCCCTATTTTTACTCCACTTTTAAAGAGAAAAAAATACGCCGAAGAAGTTTTTAATTAATGAGAAGAAGAAGAAGAAGAAGAAGAAGAAGAAGAAGAAGAAGAAGAAGAAGAAGAGCTCAAAAAGCGCGCAAACGACGACGACGTAAACGACGACGACAAAAGAGAGAACACCCCGGAAGAAGAGACGACGATGAAGAAGAGCGCAAGAAGAGCGCACGCGCGAAGTGCGTCTGCGTACGGACAAAATGGTACATGTTTTTATGACACGTGGCAAACTCTCTACGCGCGCTACTCTATACTATCGCGGATTGGAAATGCCAGGTGGCAAAAATCTCGACGCCTCGACGTCTCTCTCTCTCTCTCTGTGAGCCTATTGCTGTCTCTACCGCGCCGTCGATGCGTCCGGCGTGGTATCGTCGCGTCCGGCGTTCACGCTCTCGCTGTTGGTGTTCGTGATGGCATCGCTTCCCGTTTTCGTCGTCGTCGTCGTCGTCTCTTCTTCCTTGGTCTTTCGGAACTCTCTCCTAAAGGTTTCGCTGCTCGCGTACAACAGCGGCCACTCTCTGGCTAATTTTTCCTTCTCTTCCTCCTTGAAGTTTGTTCGGGAGAAGTTTCTGGAAAATACCATCTTCTCCTTAAAGTACGCGTACGTCATCCCGAGCAGAACGACGCATCCGAGCGTCGTCGGCGCGTCGAGTACGATGCCGCCGCTTCGCGCGCGAGAGAGGGGCGCCGCCGCCGCGCCGCCGTACGTCGTCACCGATTCCGTGTAGTGGAAGTTGCTGTACGAGTGTCGTCCTCTGTGTTCTTTCCGTATCTCTTTCGCGATCGTTTTGTTCGGTCCGAACGCTTCGTACGCGTTTGTGGTGTTCTTGTTGTTGTTGTTGTTGTTGTTGTTGTTGTTGTTTCTCGCTTCGGCCTCCTCTTGGTCGAAGACACGCCCTCCAAAACGATGATGAAACGAGCGGTCCATGAGACGCTCAAAGCCAATCTCTTTGCGAAAAAAGTCGTCGTCAAAGTCGTCGTCGAAAAACGAACGAGACGTCGTCGTTGAGTCGTCGTCCCTTCTTCTTCCTTTGTTGTTCGCGCTGCTGCTTTTACACGACACGAGGCCCCGTTGTCGTCGTCGTCGTTTCCTCGTCGCATCAATGTCGTGCTGCTCGAAGAAGCGACGACTTCTTCTTCTGTGTCCAAAAGCGTTTCCCCGCCCTCGATGATGATTCGACTTTGCCGTCGTCGTCATCGAAGCCGCCTTCGGAATAATAATCGTCGTCAAAGTCGTCGAAGTCATCATCCTCGAAAAAAAGTCGTCGTCTTCTTTTATCGAAGTGTCTTTTGAAGCGTCTTCTTCTTTGGGCGTTTTGACGCGACTCTTTTCTTCTTCTGTTGGACAAAGGGTTTATGTCGAAAGATATATGTGTGTGTGTGTGTATGAAATGTGCGGATTTTTTCTCTCTTCTCTTTTCCAATTGGAAAAAGAATGCACCGGGGTCCACAATGCGCCATTTCGTGTATCGTATATACTCTCGCTTATTAGAACACGACGAACGAACGAACGAACGATAATGTCGAAAAGCAACAACAACAACAAACCCCTCTTTTCGTCTCTGCTGTTCAACATCGGACAAAGAGACTTTGACGAGAAGAAGGACAACGATGCATCATCATCATCGTCATCGCGTCACGACTCAGGGGGCGAACTCGCTCGAATCATTCGCGCGCGGTCGACGCGGTTCCTGAGGCACGCGTCGCCTACCGTGGCGGCGGTGGAGGAGAACGTGAAAGCGTCAATTGCACTGGCGCGCGGGGACGCGCTGACAAAGACGCTCGAAGTACACGCGCTGATGGATGCAGATGGGAAACACGCGGGGCAGAGTTTGGCAAAAGTGAACGAGGATTATGCCAACGGCGCTTTCTTTTTGGGTGTTGAGAGGGAAGCGTCGTCGCTGGCGAAAACGAAGAGGGACGTCGAAGCGCTCGTGGAGGCGAAAGAGAAGGAAAGAGAGAAAGAAGAGGAAAAGAGAGACAAAGAAACGAAAGAGAGACGGAGGAAGGAATTGAAAGAAGCCATGATGTTTAGGAAAGAAGAAGAAGAAGAAGAAGAAGAAGAGTAGGAGCTTTTTTGTCGTCTCGCGTAGTACGTTTCGCTCGATGTTCGCGACTATATATAGCTAACTAGTATTAGATTTGCGCGTCAACAAAAGCTGCTAAAGTGTATCGCATATTTTAAGGAACTATCGGGCGACAATACTCCCCTTTCAACGCGATGTGCCCTTCGGTCAAACCAGCCGTTCGGTCGATTTTCTCGCTCGCTCGCTTCGTGTGAAACGGCAACAACCAGCTAAACACGTTGTCGCCGAAAATCTCCTTAAAATTCTCCCACCTCCCTTTGTCGTACTTCCAAGGCAATGTCTTTTTCTTCTCGTACATTTCGATCGTCGTCATGTTAGCTAAGACTAAGTTTCCGTGCATGACGATAAAACCTAAAAGAGACGCCGCGAATGCGACATTCATAACGAACGCAACGAAGACTACCGTCATCGCGCCTCCGTGTTGTCTCAACTCGTCTCTCTCTTGCGGCGACGTGCTTCCGGCGCTCTCACTCTCTTCCACGTCTTTAAAAAACTGTACGAAATCGCTCAGTAAACATATCGCGTCGAAAGTTGTCCCTATAAACGTGTAGACCAAAAATTGTAAGAAAAACTTGTAGTTTCTCGCGCCGACGCAGTTGGCCACCCATACGCAGTGATGGTCCATCCTCAATACGCATCTTTGGCACACCGAGCAGTGATGGGTTCTCTCTGGTTTCCATGCGACGCATTTCTTACACACTCTCCGTTTACTCTCACTTTTCGGGATATTCGCAGCTACCTCCGGATCTTCCTCGGGAGGTTCCCACCTTTCCGGAACACTCCCGGGTTCGGCTAACACGATGGCGAAATAGGACCACAAAATCATAAAGATCATCACGTGATACGTCACTAAAACCGTCTGAGCAACCTTCTTCTCATCTTCCGTCCCTTCTTCACTCAACGGCCCATACACTAACCCAACCGTCGCGTAATACGTCAAACCAATAATCCCGAGAACAATCAACACCATCACCGACCCGAACGCTCTCAGCAATCTGCACGCGTTCGAGGCGAATACGTTCGTAAACGCGCCTTCGTCCGGCTCGACCCACTTCTTCGGCGCGTCGCCGCCGACGCCGCTCGCCCTTCTCTTCGGCGTCGACGGTTTCATCGTCGTCGTCGTCGTTGTCGTCGAGGGCTTCTTTATCTCCACGCGCGTTATCCGTCCCTTTTCCTCCACATCGGTCGTCTTCTTTCCTTCCAAAATGTGTCCTCCTCCTCCTCCTCCTCCTCGCGGCAGGGGCCGCTTCTGTGGTGGTGGTGGTGTTTCTGTCGTGCCGTACGTCGAAAGCGACGACGACGACGACGAACTCGACGACGACTTTTCGCGGTGGTGTCTCGGTCCACGCCGTTCGGGGGAGGTGGTGGTCTCCCCAAAGCGTTGTTGCTCGTCCATATTCCAAAACCAATCCCCCTTCTTACCACACGCGGCTCTTCTTCCTCTGTGCGTTTAGATACAAAAATCCAGAGATTTTGTTGTCCTCTCTTTTATGTTATATAAAGAGAGGAAAAAGGGAGAGCAGAGCGTCACCACCACCACCACCAAAAAAGGCAATGAGAGTTACTTGTGTGTGGAAGGTGTTGGTAGTCGTGGTGGTGATCTTTTGTGTTCGTGCGTTGTTGGTCCTCCCGAGGTTTTTACACAGCAACAGAGCGCATATGGAGATGAAAATGATGCTCGAATTTTGGAGGCAAAATGCAGAGGCAAAAATGGTCCCTTTTCCCACAAAGACACACCTTTGAGTTTAAGGACTCGTATTTGATTTCAAACCCTAAATTGTTGTTTGTGTGTGTCCTCCCCCAAAAATTTGTGCTCACAAAAAGGGAGAACGACGACACTTTGCCAGGAGGAGACGACTATGATGGGTGATGGTTCGACGACGGCGTCCGAAAAAACGGAGGAGGAGGCGGCAAAACGTGCTGCTTTGGCGGCGAAAACAACGACGACGACGACGGACGACGAGTACGAGGCGTGTTTGGCGGAACTCGCGAAGACGATTTCGGGGAAGAATCGAAACCTTCCGGGGAGCGTGACGTGGGAGGCGCAGTTTGCCACGCTGCAAGGGTACGTGGAGAAGCTGGAGTTGCGGGAGTTTTTGGACAACGCGAACGCGATACACGTGGCTGGGACGAAAGGAAAAGGGTCGACGTGCGCGTTCGCGGAAAGCATTCTGCTCGAAAACGAGGTCAAAAACGTCGGTCTGTTTACGAGCCCACATCTCGTGGACGTTCGAGAACGGTTTCGGATAGACGGGAAACCGGTCGGGAAGAGAGAATTTATCGAGGCGTTTTGGTGGACGAAAAAAACGATCGAAAAGGAGTTAAAAATGGATCTGCCGGCGTATTTTCGATTCCTGTTTCTCTTGGGCTTAAAGATATTCAAAGACGCCGGGACGCGATGTCTCATATTGGAAGTTGGATTGGGCGGGAGGTTGGACGCGACGAATTGCGTGAGAACTCCCGCGGTTGCAGCGGTGACGAGTTTAGGTCTAGATCACGTGGAAGTTTTAGGAGACACGATCGGGAAAATCGCGTGGGAGAAAGCTGGGATATTTAAAGGTGGCGTGAGAGTATTTACGAGTCCTCAAGTTCCCGAAGCGATGATAAGTTTGGAGAGGAAAAAAGAGGAGGTTGGATGCGAGTTGGTCGTTGCGAGGCAGATTGATTTAGATGTAGAAGAGAAGGATGGCGGAGGAAAAATTGAGCTAGGATTGAGTGGACCACACCAGAGGGTAAACGCGAGTTTAGCCGTGGAGTTGGTCAAAGAGTGGGCGACGAAAACGAAGCACAAAGGGATATTAGACGCGATGGAGAAGGAGAGAGAGAAGAAACCAGAGGCAAAACTCGTACTCCCGGAAACGTTTCGAAGGGGATTAGAGAAAACAACTTGGCCTGGTCGAGAACAGATCGTTCGAGACGAGCACAGTAAGAATTTAACGTTTTATTTGGACGGCGCGCACACCGAGGAGTCCATGCGCACGTGCGCGGAATGGTTTTCCGCGCACGTCAACGCCAAACGGAAGAAGGACGAGCAGGACGACAACTGTTACAACAACGATGGCAAACAAACGCCGACAGGTCAACATAAACAAAAGATGTGCCACAGCGTCTTACTATTCAATTGTATGGAAGAGCGGTCTCCAAAAGTGTTGCTTTCGGCTTCCGTAGACGTTTTGAAATCGAAAAACGTGCACATCGATACCGCAATGTTTTGTCCGCCAGATTCCTCCGCTCTCGGATTGGTCAAAGTCGAAGACGATAAGAAGAACCTGGATTGGCAAGAAACTTGTGCGAACGCGTGGCGAGAGATTGAAAAGGTGAAAGAAGGCCTCGATTCGAGTGGAATCAGTAGTCAAACGGACATTCGAGCCTCAGTTGCGGGTGCGATAAGTGCCTTGAGAGGAAAAGCGGATTTAGTCGCGCCGAAAAGAGTGGACGTGTTAGTCGCCGGGTCGCTGTATTTAGTCGGCGATATCTTGCGACAGTTGAAAAAAATAGGCTTTAAGTAAAATGTATATAGTTAGGGATTTAGATGATGTTGATGATATAGGAGTACGCAGGTAGTAGATGTAAAATAATACGCAATGCAGACGATGCATCACATAATAGATTGATAGAATAATACAACGCGAGCAAATAACTAGTCAACACTGTATGATAACAACGATAATAATATAAATGTTTTGACGTAAAACTTTTTTTATTACCGTCGCCCTCCTCCTCGGCCTCTGCCTCCACCGCCGCGACCTTGACCACCACCTCTTCCGTGACGTCCACCTGATGGTTTACTATCCAATTGCGCGACAACATTCAACAGCGGTCTCTGTTCTCTCAAACCCATCATGCCGACAGTTTTCGCCAAGACGCCCGGTAATCCTCGACATCCCAAAACGTCAATTGCGTACGAATTCGCCGCGTGTACCAAATCATTTTTCGACCATCCCATCTTCCCCGTGCTCGAGTTGTAAAAACCCATCCATGCGACGTAGGCTTGGTCTTTCGTCTTGGAATCGACTTTTTGTAACGCGCGAGTGATTCTATCTGCGGCGTTTGGGTCCACGCTCGCCTCCGCTAGTTGCAACGGTAAATCTTTCATCGATCGTAAAATATACTTTTCGAAATCCGCGAGAATGAGTAAACCTTCGCCAGATTTACCGGCTCTTCCGGTTCGACCTAACCGGTGGACGTACTGTTCTCTAGACGACGGTAATCCAATCTGAATAACAAACGTGACGTCCGGGAAATCCATACCTCTCGCAGTCACGTCTGAGGACATCATCACCGCGCTCTTGCTCGCGCGAAACTGATCCGCTGCTTTTGTTCTCGCAGCCTGCGATTTTCGAGAGTGAATTTCAAACACCTTAATACCCATAGCTTCGAAAACTTCGCTAGCTAATCCCGTAGCTCTCGCTGTCGGGAAGAAGCACATGATTTTATGGTTCGGGACCTCCCTCGCGTGCGCTTCAATCACTTGCAAAAGTAACGGCAAATGATCCTTTGTATCTGCCACGGTTAACCACTGCGCGACTTGCAAATTTGTCGCGGTTGCTTCGTCCCCGACGCAATCGATGTAGACGTGATTATCACTCATCGCGTTCGCTGCGATTTGTTTCACCGCGTCTGGCACAGTTGCTGAAAATAACAACGTTTGTCTCTTCCTTGGCAAATAGCTCAAAATCTTCTCGATCGACGGTCTGAAACCCATCTCTAACAATTGATCGGCCTCGTCTAAAACCAACACTCGTAAATTCGACATCCGTTCCCTCAACCCTTCATTCTCCAAATGATCGATCAGCCTCCCCGGCGTCGCGACTAAGAAGTCGCACCTGTTCTCTCTCAGCCGTTTCTTATCGGTTCCAATATTAGTCCCTCCAAAAACCACCTGCGCGCCGTACTCGTGAAACGTCAATAATTGGTTCGCTTCCACGTGAATCTGACTCGCCAGCTCTCGCGTTGGGCTGACAATCAAAACCGACACGTCGCCTTTCCGAACCTCATTCTTCATCAACAACTCGATGCTCGGGAGCGTAAATCCAACCGTTTTGCCGCTTCCCGTTTTCGCTCGGGCTAACACATCGACGCCTCTCGTTATGTGAGGTAACGTCTGGTCCTGAACCGCCGTCGCGTGCGTGAACTTGCACACCTCCGTTATCGCTCGCATCGACTGCGCGCTCAGACCCATGGACTGGAAGGCCATGGTCGTCGGCACGTTCCCACCGTCTTGAATCTGTTTCCCAGGTTGCGCTTCGTTCAGCGCGCGTTGCGACCCTTGGTTTAACCGGACTCTCTCGCCGTCGTTCGACTCCCGGCGTTTGTGCGGTGGATTCGGCCCGCGTTGCGTCGCGTGCTCAAAGCGCTTTTGATGATGCGTGAATCGGCCGCCGCCATCGCCTTCTCTGCCTCTGCCTCTGCCTCTGCCTCTGCCTCTGCCTCTGCCTCTGCCGCCGCTGGACTCCATCCTCGTCGATGTAGTAGTGCTGTGCTCAAAAGCGAATACTGCGACGCGTCGCGCTGCCCTGCCAGGTAAAAGAAAAAATGTCCGCGTGTATACTGTGCTCGAACAAAGCGTCGGGCGCATGAGATTATCTAAAGAGTTTGTTGTTTTTTGACGACGACGACGTTTGGAGGACTCCAATCCAATTGGGGAAAAGAAGTGTACTACTAGACGCGCTTTTGATGTTCACAAAAAGATGATGATGATGATGATGATGATGATTAGTCGTTGCTACAACAATATGAATACTATCTTTTTTTTACATATCGGAGGACCCGAGATTCCCGAAAGGGTGAAGCTGGATTGGAGCGGACTTGCGCGCGACTTTGCTCGGCCCTTTCCAAATGGACCAGCTCGATTTTTTTTCCCCCTTCGAAGCCTTTGCGTTGTTTCGAACCGAAGATTTAGTGGAGACGGGTTTTTTGGGTTTCAAAGTTTTGGTTCCGGTCGCGGTCTGCGTCTTTTTCTTCTTGACGATGCCGTGACTGGTTCCCAACTTTGCCAAAGCTTTCTCGGCGGTTGCCAATTTGCGTTTCAATTCGCGAACGGTTTTCGTCAGCTTCGCTTTCTCCCTCTTCTTTCGCTCGTGCGCTTTAGCCAGTTGTGCTTTTGCCGCGAGTATTTGTCTTTGCACCTTGGTAGATTCTATTTTCGTCGGCGTGCTCTTTCGTACCACCAGAGCCGTCGTCTTCGCCGGCGGCGGCGTTTTCTTGCCTCCTTTCTTTTGGAGATACACTCCGCAATCTAAGTCGAACCCGCACCTAATTATCGACTCGAGCCAAATCATGTTCGACCCGCCTTTATATTCGTACGCTTTTCCCTTCGCGCCGTTGACTCGAGCAATCCATTTCACCGCGATCGGTTCGGACTCTTCGTCCTCTCCTTTTCCTCCTCCTCTTCCTCCTCCTCCTCTTTTGGCGCTCGTCTTGGCCAGAACCGATTTTTTCTTGGCGAGAATTTGGAAAATCTCCCCGAACCACGGCATCTTGGGATTCCCGGAGTACACCTCGACGAACATGCCAATGGCGAGGTCTTTGAGATGTATTTTTGACGGCGGCATGATGGAAGGCAGCTTTTCGTCGTTCTTTCGGAACAGACGACTTACTTTTGTTGTTGTTATTATTAAAGGTGGTGTTGCGAGGGTACCTACGAGGCTTTGAGGCGGCGTTATGAAAGGTGTGGCGTTTGAGTTGGAATTTTTAGTATTTTTGGGGAAAAAAACAGGTAAAAAAAATGTGATAGGTGAAAAAAATCTCGTCTTTTTGGGAGTATTTTTCGAGCGTCGTCGTCTTCTTTCTCTACGTAATAATTGGAAAATTAAAACGTCTCGTACACCTCTGTAGGAAAAAAACTACAAAAAAGCGAAATAATAATACATAAACACGACTTTGATGAAGTTAAAAGTCTTCGTTCTCTTCGTACCTGTGGTCGTCCGGCGCGTCCGCTCTGACGACTTTCCCAGGCGGCGAGGACGCTTGCTGCACCAAGGTCTCTAAATTTTTCTTATTCTCGTCGAGCTTCTTTTTCATATTCGCGAGGTGTTTCGCTTTTTGCTCTTTCGCTTCTTTCGATTTGGCCAAACGGAAGTCCACTTCGCGAACGGAACGGGAAGACTTTTGTCTCCTTCTGCGGCTTTCGTTGCGACGACCCTTGACGTCGACTGGGCAACACGCGTCCATGGCCCATTGGTAGGCGGCGTCGACGTCGGAGACGAGATTTGGAGGCGCGGGAGCAGTTTGCGAACCGTCAGTCGGGATGCCAGTTAAGAGGGCATTGACGACTTTGACGAGGATTTTCGCCGGTTCCGATCGAGAAAGCAGGTTTTCTGCGTCTACTTTAGCTTTGTACTCCAATTTTGCTCGAGATTCGTGCGTTTCTTTCAGGGATGCGGCGTTCAACATTTTGTTTTCGTCTTGCCATTCCGCAAAGTTCTTCTTCGTCAACCAATACGCTTCCATGTTTTCTTGCGTGTTAGCTTGTCGAATTTTTATCATGCCTTCATCGCAGGCGCGTCGTAAATCCTGTTCTTTTTCCGCGTGAACGGCTTGCTTGTACGTATAAGAGTCTGGGTCCGCCATTAAGATCGCGTACGTGTCTATTTCGCGTTCGCTTCGAGCTTTCAAACATTTTGCTTCGTATTTGATTTCGTCGTATAAAGTAATCGCAGCATAGAGGCAGTAGTCTAAACCACCAACTGCTCTGGCGGTGTCTGACAATCCTTCTTCGGCTTCGTAAGAGTCTTCGATGAGAAGATCGACGCCGTTTAAGACTTTATTTTTACCACTCGAAGCGCCGGCAGCGGCAGCGGACTTCTTCTTCTTCAAAGCGTCAGCTACGGTTTTACGCTTGCGCTCCATAAGGTCCACGAGCTTTTGGACGCACAACTGACCTAAAGCATCTTTCACGGACTCTTTCAGATCTAACGACGCTTGCATTTCTTTATCCGTCGCCGCACGCATGATTGGCGGAGAATTCGGTGGCGGCTCCACGCTTTCATCGCGAACCATGTACTCCCATCGGGCATTCGGCGATAATTTTTGCTGCAGTTGCATGTAAATAATCAACAGGCCGGAGATGTCCTCATGATTGACGACTTGATTAACGAATAACACCGCGTACTCCTCAAAACTCTTTTCTTGTAAAGGTACCGGTATGATGCGAGAGCAAGCTTCGGGAGATGCTAACTGTTCAGAGGTTATTTGCACCGCATAATCCAACGAGATGTTTTGCACCGCGCCGTGGAAGGCAGCTTCGTATGTCGGAGCGAGGAGACGCGACATGTTTGATTCAGCAGACATGTTCTCTTCTTCATACGTCGCTCGCATGTACGGCAAGATCGTTTCGTTCCACGGTTTCGAACTGTATTTACTTGGAATGCCGTATTCGATGTACAGCTCAAACGCTCTTTCAAGAAAATACGCCACGGTATCCTCGTCGTCCAATTTCGTCTCGTCGTCGTCGTCGTTGTCCCCGTTGAATGCAATCACCGAAGCGACTGCGCGAATGACTCGCCCTAAAGTCGATTCGCGTAAATCCTCTAACGATCTAAACAGGCAATCCGTCTTTTTCTTGGAACGCGGGTCTCTGTTTGACATCAACATGATGACGATTGAATTCAAAGCGTCCAAGTCTTGGACAGAGTAACAGCACGAGATGAACAAAGAACAGTTTCTTCGAACGGCAGCAACGTAGCGTCTGGTAGCTTCTGGTAGGCCAATGGACGATATGCAGACTTTTGTTTGAAGCTGGACGTAGAGTTCGCCGTCGTCGGCGTATTTTTTACTATTCAGGGTTTGAGATGCCCCGGCTGCCATTCGTTTGTCTTCGTCGACAGTCTCTGTTGTTTCGTTGTTTGATACCGGCCCCTGTTTTTGCGAGTTTGCCAAGACCCCTGCTGACGCTTGATCGCAGCCAAAACCAATAGTCGCGTCGTCCATTTCCACCATACAAATCGAAAACGCAAACTTTTTTGTTTTTTTCCGTTTCGTACCGAGCCCCGCTCTCCACGGTTCCGAAAGACCAAACAAAGGCGTCAGCCACGTCAGCGCGTCGATGGCACCAGCGTGTGAGGGATTCTCCGCGATTGGTGGGTATTCGCGGCCGCGATTCTCGGTCTTTGACAACTGTTCGTAAATCTGAGTCGGATGTTCCAACGAATTCCGCGCCAAGCGGTACGAGACTTTGTGATACAGCGGAATGTTTTCTCTTATTTTCTTAAGGGCCATATTCGCATCTTTCCAAGCCGTCGCCCACGTCTTCTGTTGCGCCGGCGGTAACGCGGCTAAAGCACCTTGCGGTAAAAAACGGACTTTATTCACTTCCTTTATCAACTTTGTGTTGGATTCAGTCGCTTTTCCTCTCGACTCCAATGGTACAGTCAACAACGCGCGACACCGTGCCGCGTGGAGTTGATACAAAGGCTCGAGAAACTCTGGTGCCTTGTCGACGGCAGTTTTGAACGAATGTAAAACAGTAGCAATCGGTTCTTTTAGCCTATGGTAGCACTTTGCGAGCTCCATGTCGTATAAATAGGTTTCCGGCGAATTTAATGAGGCTCTCTTAAACGCCACCACCGACCTCGCGAGCGCGTGCTGATATGCCGGCGTTTCCTTCTCAATTTTCTCGCGCCGACCATCATAAAACGGAAGACAATCTTGTAAGTTCTCGTAAAAAGCCAAGCCTTGGCGCTCGCAATTCTCCGCTAACTCGTCATTTACGATTTCGAGTTGAGATGTAATGACCTCCGACTCTTCGGTGGTGAGCTTTTGAGACGATGCGTTGAACTCGCCTTCCGAGATGACAGAGTCCTTGGCGAGCTGCGATTCGAGCTCACTTTTCTTCTCTTCGAGAAGAACTAGCGTGGCATGGAGACACGATCTCAACCAGCTTTGATGCAACCGTATAAGCATCATTACTCTGCCTTCCTCGTTCGTTCTGAATTCTTCCGCGGAACACATCTTTCCGCCGTCTGATATGGCGACGTCCTTCACGGCGTCAAAGTGCACCGCGAGGGATCGCCAACTATCGATGCGCTTCGGATTGTAGCACAGATCATACTTCAACAAGTAGCAGTACTCGCGAGACATAATCGCATGGGCGGGTTCGTCCGATGGATGTTCTTGAGGAGACCATTGAGATGGAGCATTCGAATTTAACAAAGACGACAAGAATTTCCAGTTATCATTGACGACTTCGAGACTTTGTGAAAGTCTCCGGTGTTCGAGCTTCGCGGAAAGGTAAAACAAATCAGCGTAGATATCTGCATCCTGACTTCGCGGGTCCTCTTTTTCGTCGTCGATATCCATCAATGCAGAACCTTCACCACTTCCCTCGTCTTTATTTTGATACTGTTCTTGCGCCGCGCCGGTAAAGCTCGGCATCGGCGTCGCTGGACCTCCGACGCTATTTGTCGTGGCATCGACCATCTGACGCTTCAATCGTTCTTTTCTCGACAGAGGAGGTGCGCTTTTTTGTAATAGATCCATTGTAGCCGTCGCTTCTGCGGATGTTAGCTCAGTGAAGTCACCGCTGTGATTCGTCCAAACCGTGAAGACTGTGTCCAAACGCATCAAATCTTCTTTTTGAACAGCCACTGGCGGCTTTCGGAATGTTCTTCGAACCATACCGACCGCTTTTCGAATGATCTCAAGCGTCTCTGCGGATATCTTCTTCTGCTTTGACGTGAGAATATTCTTGTCGTCGTCTTCAATGTCTTCATCCTGACGAACAGCTTCTTCCGCGTAAGGTTTTATTGCGCGCCACAACGTAGCTGCTCTTTGCTTTTGTGCCGTCCAAGTCTTATAATTAGCTTGGTTTTTCTCATTCTCGTCCTCTATAAATTCTGGCATTATCGAGCTTGCAGACAAGAACGATTCCGGCACCTCGCACGCGCCGCCTTCCTTGCGACAATCTCGCAAAGTAAAACCCAAAGGAGTGATGATTTTTGAAAGATCCACGCCGTACGCGCACCACAAACACTGCGCGATAATCGAGTCAATTCTACGTAAATCCTCTTCATCTTTTCGTATCTTGCTAATGTATGGATCCGTCGCTTTCTTCAATTCGTTCTTCTTCATTGCAGATTGCGTGGGCGGCTGAGTTTTCTTCCGCTGCTGTTGCTGCTGCTTTTTCCTCGCCGCCGCGGTTGCTTTCTTTGTGGTTGATCTTTTACCTCGTTTTTCGGTTTCGAGCTGAGACTTTTCGAGAGAAGTTGGGAGGTCCGTATTTTTTTCTGACGCTGCTTCTGCTACATCTGCCATTTCTTTTGGGCTGGGAGACAACACTCGAGATATCGCAGTAACGATTGATCCAAACATGGACGAGGACGGTTGACTTTGAGTGCGAGTTTCTTCATCCGACTGGTGCTGTTTACTCGCAGGTTTTGGCGTCGTTTGCTCGTCCACAGGGATCCCTTCGTCCGTTTCCATCAAGCTTGCCGTTCTGTCCATACTGTCGTCGGATGATGCAGAAATCTTGATAATCTCTGGAACGCTTTCCGGCATCTCCAGTGGTGGCGTCCATCTTTTTTGAAGTTCTCGGCTCTCGGCTATGCTTCTACATAATAACGATCTTCTTTCCGACAGCGTGTCTAACCGCTGCCGCAAATACGAACTTCCGGATGCAAAATCTATCGCGTGATAGTGCGCGTCGTTATCACCGGCCTTCTTTTTTGCGGAAAGATATGAAGCACTGTTATAAGCTTTTGATCCGCAGCAACATCTCGCGTCCGCCATGCAATCGTGCAGTCGCTCACTCGCGTCGCACATCTTTTTCACATCCAAATCATCGAGCATTCCTTCCATTCTCTGCAACGCGTCGATCAATTGCGCCGCAGATTCTGCTCCAACAGCTTTCGCGCGACATTTTGATGCATCCCTGTAGTTGAGATTTAATGAAGGATCTGCCGCTCCTTTCACGACGTAGGTTTCAAAAGCGACGCACGCGAGCGGATGCAAATTGAGTTGGCGAACTGTACGCAACGCCACTTCAATCTCAGTCTTTGAAAGAGTCGCCGCTGAAACACGCTTTTTCTGCGTGATAGGACCAGCTTCCCTCGCCTCGCCACCGCTTGGTTTTTGTGGCGTTGTGGGGATATCATTCTTTTCGCTGATTTTAGTAGTACCAAAAAAATCCTCGAAATTTGAACACAATCGACACAAGCACTGCGCGATGGCTCTCAAGGCCATGTGATCACCCGTCACGTCAAAGAGTTCAGAGAGCGCGAGAATGAGCGTTTCTGGATCGTTCCCTTCGGCTACTGATGCGTCGCACAACACTTTGAGCGCAGATGCACGTTCTACCGGGGACATGACGTATGTTTGACTAATATTACCAGAACGGCTTTTGCCTCTCGACGACGCTCCCTTCTTGTTATCATTGTTGAAAACGCTTTTTGTCTTCTTCGTAGACTCTTTTCCGCCCTCGTCATCACCATTATCTGCATTCTTGACACCATCCGGAACGTGTAAGGGCTTTCTTCCAAGCAACACTGGCGAGAGTTCAAAGACGAGTTCTTTGGTTTCACCCATGGCGAATCTCGCAGCCGCACCAGTGACGGTTTCGCGCATAGAGGCGAGTCGAACCGCGGCATCACACGCAGTTCGAGTGAATCGCTCTGGAGCCTTGTTGAGTATCCAGGAATCTTCGTCGAACGTGACACTACCAGGAGCACTTCGAAGTTGTCGGTCTTTTTTGCTTTCGGATTTCGGACAACATTCGCGACTGACGTCTAAATGCTCTCTCGCCGCTTTACCTAATCCCAATGCTACAGATAATTTGTACTCCACGAAGTGAATCTCGCCCCATCTTTCGTTCTCGCATTCCTCGTCCGATGAAATTCCGTGCGCGCGTTGGACGTGCTTTTTCGCGAGCAGTGCCCATCGTTTGGACGTTTCTGCGCCCGCTTTAAGTGAATTTGTCTCAAAACATTCCGAGACGACATCAATTGCCGCGTCCGCCAACATCAAATGCGTTCTCAGTCGGATTTCCGGACGAGAGGATACGCCATCCACACCAAAGACTTCCGCTAGTTTTAAAATTTTCAGCGCATCTACCGCGGTATCGTCCTTTACATCAGGACGCCATCGAAAAGCAGCAGCGAGTATGAGTTTCCACGCGCAGTCCGCAATGCCGCCGTTCTTCGCGTTCATCGCATTCACGTACGAAGAAACCTGCGTGCGTTCCTTGGCCGACGCGGAAACAGAAACGCGCTTGCCGCTGTGACGATCCTTTATCAAGGAATCTAAATCTTGCTTGTTCTCGTGCGCAGCCATTACTCGATCTTTCGCAGCTTTCAAAGTTTCCATATCAGAGGCGTTCAACTTTACCTTTTTCTTTAGGAGCGATAGGAAAAGCTTCTCGGCGATTTTCGATTGCGGACCTTTCCATTTTGACGACGGGGGCGGAAGCGGAGACGCAACTTGCGCTTCGGAATCTTTCATCGTTTGCGTCTGCGTCTCGTCTTCGGCAATAGTCGTTAACGTCGGCGTCTTTTCTTTCGTCATAACTTTTTGTTTCTTGTTCTTGTTCTTGTTTAATCCCTCGGTAATATTGGTATCCTCGGATTGCGAAACCGTGTTATTGTTGTTATTACTATCGTCGCGTTCGGTAACGAACTCCACGGATACGCCTAACCCGGCCAATCTGGCAGAAGAAAATGTTCCTCCTTTTCTCGTAGGCGCGGAAACTTTGGTCGGCGTCGATGACTCTGGTGGCGTCGACGGCGCGGTGATACCTTCTTCGTCCACATCATCTCCATCCCCGTCGTCGTCTTCGTCATCATCATCATCAGTCTTCGCCCGTATAGCATCCTCTTCCAACTCAACCCTAACTTTTACTGCATCGAGTAACGTCGAGGCGACGTCGTCCCAAGCCATGCGTTCAAGCGAAAGAGTATGCTTCATCTCTCTCGTGTACGTCTCTTTCTTCGCATTTACGCGTTCAAATTTCTCTCGCGCTCTTGTCAACCACTCTTTCGGTTTTACGTTTGCAAAATTCGTTCGAATCTCTTTCATTCGTTCGTTCTTCCTGTCCAAATTCAAAATTCTCCCGGCTAAAAACTTCGCGGTCACTTCATCTCCAACCAAAACGCACACCTCGCACAACTTGTTCAAAAGTAACGCGTGCGTCGGCTGCACCAACAACCCGCTCTCAAACGCGATCCTCGCTAACGCAACGTCGCCTCGCTTTGTGCTCAACTCGCCCATGCGTAGCCAACTCGACACGTCCTCTGGATCCATTTTCACCGCTTCCGAGTAACACCGAATGGCTTGTTCAAAACTGTGGGCTTGTTGACGTTGTTTTTCGTCCTCCTCCTTGTTTTCATCATCATCGTCTTCATTCATGGTCTCGTCGGCGACGTTGTTTCCTTCGAATTCGCCGCATTCCTTCGCGAATATGTTCCCGAGATTCCTCAGCGCTAACTTCTTCACCGAACACAACGTCGGCGTCAACTCGTCGTGGTTCGCCACGCGCATCATCTCGTGATTCACCACTGCCAGCAAAGTCTGTTTCGCCTCTTCTCTTTTCGCCTCGCTCGTCCGCGTCTTCTCCTTTTGTGCCGTCGCGCCTTCTCCGCCGTCCATTTCGCCACCATTGTTGCCATCAAAATCATTCGCGTCGCACTCGTCCAATTCCGCCACCAACCGGATCGCTCGCTCGTACGACCCGGCGATGCGCGTCTCCTCCGCTTCAGCCGTGCGTCGCTTCCTCTTCTGCGTTTCAGCGTCCGCCTCGGCGTCGTCCACGAGGCCGCCACCCCGAGAATCGCCCGTGTTGAACGCCGCCCACTCCATTCGTATTCCTCCTCCTCGTCGTCGTCGTCGTCGTCCAGAACGCGCGTAGTAAAGTTTGCGTGTCGCGTCACAAAAGCGAGAGAGAGAGGGGCCAAAGTGACGACCAAAGTGTTGAGGGCGAGAGAATTTTGAAAAATGACCCACCAAAAAAGAGAGCGAGTTTTTGGACTTTTTGTTTCAAAAATAAAAATTCAAAAAAAATGACTTTGCAAAACGAGTGCTGTGGACGTGTGCGTGATACATTTTCGGGAATGCGTTCTCTTCGAAAACGATGGTCGGGGCGCGACGAGAAAAACATCACAGTCGCCGCCGCCGCCGCCGCCATCCTTTTCGTCGCGTGCGTCTCGCTCGGGTGGGCGTCGTCGTCGCCGATGCCGGCGTTCCCGCGCGTCGCGGGCGCGGAAACGTCGGGCGTTTTGGGGAACGAGAGACCGTCCTTGCCGACGTTGAAGGAGGCGTCTGGCGACGTCGGACCCCGCGGAACGATATTCGGGAAAAGGAAGGAGATCGAAGGAACACCGCCAGGAAGAAAAGACATAGGAGACGGATGGGTCTCTTTGGAAACGACAAAGGCTCGAGTCTCGCGAGTCGTTATTGTCTGCTCGGAGTTTGCGGGCATCGTCCCGAACGGTGGGATTGGGACCTTTTACACGTCTCTGGCGAACGTTTTGTCGAGCGAAGAAGAAGAAGAAGAAGAAGGAACATCCGTAACATTCAACGTTACTCTATTATACACGCAAGGACGGAAAGTGCACGGGAAGATTGCCCGCGAGCATGCGAAAAACAACGAAACGAAGACAAATGTTGATCCATTTACGAGATGGCAAGAGTATTACAAAGATGAGTTGAAAGTAAACTTGGTGCCGCTTCCGCCGCATCGTGTCTCGGGGATAACCTACCACGCGGCGACGTCTTATGCGGTTTTAGATTGGATTTTATTGGAACAATCGAAGACGAACACACCGTTCGACGTGATACACTTCGCGGATTGGCAAGGGATTGGGTATTACAGTTTGTTACACAAGAAGAGCGGTTTAGGATTGAAGAATTCGTTGATGATGGTAATGACGCATGGACCTTTGCTTTGGGCGCGGAAAGCGAACGAGGAGACGATTGAATCGGTAGAAGATTTAGAGAGTCATTTTTTGGAGATGAAAAGCGTGGAGTTGGCAGACGTGGTGGTGTCTCCGAGCGAGTATTTGTTAAATTGGATGGAAGGAGAGGCGGGATGGACAATCGCAGACAACGCCTTCGTGCAGCCGTATATTTTGCCGTTGGAGGCGAAACAGGCCGTAAGAGAGGCGTTGGACGTGGAGAAGTACGTGAGACATAGATTGGGCATGAAAAAAGAAAAGAGAGCAAGAGAAGTAATAGAAAAGAAGGAATCCATAGGAAGTAAGATTTTGTCGTGGTTTAGTAGGAAAAAATTAGGAAGAAAGAAAGACGTAGAAGAGAACGTAGAAGCTGTAGGGGAGGTAGAAGAGAGAAAGGATGGTGATAATGAAAATCAAGAAGAAGAAGAAGAAGAAGAAACCAAAGAAGCGGCCAACATCGAAGCAATTGAGGAGTTTGTTTTCTTTGGACGCTTAGAAACGCGAAAAGGTGTGGTCTTATTCTGCGACGCCGTCGACGCTTTACTTCGTAAACTCGACGTGAAACCGTTCAAAGTAACTTTTTTGGGTTCAGATAGAAACAATATCGCGCGCGAACCGTCGAAACGGTTCGTTGATCGTCGTTCACGCCTGTGGCGGGAAGAGAAAAATAGAGCGACACTTACAGAAGTGAACATCTTCACGAAGAAGAACTCTGCGGAAGCGTTGCGGTATTTACTTGAGAAAGGAAAGAAACGGTTGGCGGTGTTGCCTTCACTGGTGGAAAATTCACCGTTGAGCGTGTTTGAGTTGTTCGGCGTGAACGCGCCGTTTATCGCTTCGGACGCCGGTGGCATGCCTGAACTCATTAAGCGAAGGAGAAACGTCGTTTCAAAACGAGAAGGAGAGAAGGACGACTTTGACATTTTGTTCCCGAGAAATTCCGTCAACGCGTTGTCGGAAAAATTGCGTGAGATTTTAGACCACGGCTTCGTCACGAATGCCTTTGAAAGTGCCGTTGATGTGATCAAAAACGAACAGAGATGGATGGAATTTCACAAAGATGTTGCCATTTCTCGCGAAATGTCATTAAAATCATCATTGTCATCCTCTCCAGGCGCCTCGGTGCTTCGAAGAATGAAGAAAATCACCGAGGAATCTGAGATGGTTCTCGACGTCGTCGATATGAGAGCGCGCAACGTCTCAAAAGGTATACTCGTCGTCGTTGCCACGAGAGACGTTGATGAAAAACTCGCGAAAACGTTGAAATCAATTTCCAAGCAGAAACACGTGAAACCGAAAGCCGTCGTCGTGTGTACCTCGAGCGAACGCAATCCGGCGGTTCAAGTGGACGAAGAAAACAAAAATGTCGGCTATGATTTGAGCTTAGTTGAAAAGGTTGGCGCCTCGTTAGCAGTCTGTCGCAACTTTGCGTTCAAAACGGCCATCTTGAACAGAGAGAAAAACGGTTTTTGCGAAATTGCATTTGTGGATGCCGGAAACGTGTTGGAGCCGCACGCGTTGCGCGTATTTCAATCCGCATTGTTTAGGTTCGATGCGAACATCGTGACCTCGTTCTCGCATGTGTACGACGGGAGCTCTGCGCTCGCCGATGATGCCGAAATTCGAAAATTGACGTCGGCGAATATGCGACAATTTCAGCCGTTTCTAGGCGCGGCATTTCCGGTGGCCACGACGAGAAACTGTATCGGCGGTCCGGTATTCATGGTAACTTTGAACTCGTTAATCAAACACGCCGGTTTGGTTTTATTCGATAAAAGTCACTCAGACGGCTACGACACGTGGGAGATTCTCTCACGATTGACATTGAACGGTGCAAAATTAGAGGTCATTCCGCGAGCTATGTTTTGGACTGGTCCGGCTATGAAAGGGACTAAGTATACCAAAGACGATCGCGCAGGTCGATTCGCGACGGAGAAGTTAAGAGAGGCAATCAAGAAAGCGCCATCGCCAGCAGAATTTCGCCCGGTTATTCGAGAGCAAGAGAAGGCAAAGGATGAACTGTAATATTTATAATACCGGTTTAGCGGGTAATAATATATGAATACAACGCGTGGCATACAACATCAACAATCAACAAACCTAAATTATTCCTTCTACGCTACATCTTATTTTACAATAACGGCATCGGCAATTTCTTAGACACCTTTAACAACTCCCTCCTGTGATTCTCAAACCACGCTCGATCCCTTTTCACGGTTTCAATCAACATCTTCGGTCTCGAGACGTCCCCGCTGTGCCCGGTCCCTTTTCCACTTGGTTTAAACTGCACGAAATCGCACATTTCTAGATCAAAAACCTCCAATAAAGTTTGTATTTGCGAATAATGTTCCAAGCACCTCGTTTTCTGTTGTATCTTTCTCGTGTACGGACACTTGACCTCTACAATTTTCCCGCTTTCAGTCAAACCATCCGGCGAAGCGCCTAGGAACGAAAACTGTTCATCGTCGTGCGTTTTTAGCCCAAACGGGTGACAGGTTTCTCCCGTGATCGCCTCGTAGTGTTTTAACGCGATGCTCTCATAGTAATCACCGTGTTTCGTCGCCGGTACTTTATTCATCGCCAGCGAAATTGCCATTCTGTTATCGCGACACTCACCCATTGTGTTCTCGTATCTCTCTCGTTCTTTAAACTTGTTCTCTATGATTTTCTCTCCCGTTAAACCTCTTCTCTTTTCCAGACCTAGAATCACTCCAACATCCGATGCAGTTATCATCGCAACTCGCTTTCGAAACCACGCGCCCGATAACTGTTTCGGACACTTCTCTTCTGGCGACTGTAGAATTTCAATCACTTTCAGCCTTCCATCGTCCTCGTCGAATCCAACCTCACTCGAATAATCGCTCTTCGTCGTTTGTCCTTTATTATCTTTCTCGCTGTCGTATCGCACGCGCATCTCCGCGTTTTCTTTCGCCATCCCACATCGCGTCGTGGGGGCGGCGGATACGTCGAGCGTATCGTGTCCACCTTTCCCTCGCAGTTCCAATCGTTCCGTCACCGGTCGCCGCCGTCTCTTTGTCCTCGACCGCGCCTCTCGCTTCTTCGCTCTGCTCGATCGAGACGGGTGCGCGCAGACGACTTTGGCGGTGCCCCGCGCGAGCGGCGCCATCTTCTTTGCGCGGCCTTTTTAATGCGCGGTTTGATGATGGAGTATTTCCCCACTTCTTCTTCTTTTGAGGTTTTTAGATATAAAAGTTCGTGGACACGAGAGAGCGGGAAAAAAAGGGGAAAAAAATAGGTAAAAAATACACGTCACATTAAAATATAGAACAAAAGCAATGAATACTTTTTTGCCGAAACGACATCATCGTCGTCGTCGTCGTCGTCGCTCGTCTTTGGAAGGAGGAGGAGGAACGCGTCTTTTTCGATATCTCGTCGTTTTTGTTTTCGCTTTCGCGCGGACGACGATTTCGATACGCGCGGACGACGCGACGATTTTTGGGGGGAGGAAACTTTTGGGAGGTGCCAGTTTTGCCTCGAACGGAGCAGACGCGAACGCACCTTCGTACAACACGTTACCTCCACCGCCTCCGCCGTCGACGTTTAACGAGAAGCTCTTCAACTTGGCGTGGGGGTATGTCGTCGATTTACTCTCTTCGCGCGGCGCCGAAAATCGAGAGATTGAACGAATGGAAATTGAAGAGAAACATCAATCGTTGCCAAAAACCAATTCGGAGAGCAACTTCGCCAATACCCTCACGAGACTCGCAAACGTGTTATCCACGGAGAAAGGTTTTGCGAGGATTGAACACGGCGTGGATGATTTTTCGGATATCGATTCGAACGTGCACGATGCTTTATGTCGATCAGACGCGTTTGTGAGGGAGTTCAATCAATCGTCGTTCGACGACGCTTATATTCAAAGTTCGACCATGGACGGAAAGACCGTTCCGGAAGGGTGTTATCGAGGGTGTATTTTAGGGAACGACTGGAAGACGACGATTGCAAAGTTTTACGGGATGCGACGCACTTTGACGTTTAATTCATGGAGAGGTAAATGCTTCAAGGAAGAAATCGATGCAATCGACGGGTCGGAGATGACGACGGTAACGAACAGAATAAAATTAAGCTACGGGCCAATCGTCAACGCTTTACTGGGATTGAACGAACCTATTGAGTTGTATAAAGGCGAAGTGCAGTACGATTCGACGTCGATTTATGATGGACAAAAAGCTGTCGGTATCAACTACTCCAAGTTTGGTCACGAGTTTAGCAAGTTTCGGGACGAGATTCGAGAGGTGTATCCTGGCGTGTACATTGGCAAAATGTGGATGATGCCGGGCTTGGACCTCTTTCCTCGAGAAGACGGATCGGATTCCATATTCAAAGTACCGGAAAACGGCACACCACAATTTGCCATGAACTTCATATTGATGAAAGAAAACGATGACGAGGATACAAATACCGCCGGTAATGGTGGTAGCGTACCGAATTAGTCGATTGTGACAACGACGATGATGAATAAATCTTACAAATTTTCACTTCATCCCGAATCTCAACAACTGCGCGCACGTAAAATCAGGCCGCTCCAAATGCGGCACGTGTCCGCTCTCTTCCACCCACACCAACTCGCAGTCGTTAATTTCTCTCTCAAACCTCTCCGCGTTTTCTGGTTCCAAGATCTTATCGCCTCTTCCCCACAACACCATCGTCTTCGTCTTCAACTGCGGGATCTTCTCCACGACACGGAACCCGCCGGATCGCATGAAACTTAAAGTCGCGTCATTCCATTGCGGCAAAAGCGTATGTAACCTCCCGACATTTTGTGCGTCATCTGTCGCGTACTTTTGGTCGAAATACGCCATCTTATTCGCGCCCGACCTCAACCATCTCGTTTTCAAAATATCAACCCCGGCTTTGGCGATCGGCGTCGGCAACATCCCCATCGGCCCAATCCCATCGATAAAACCTTGCGCATCGATCAATACCAACCTCGCCACCGCTTCCGGGTGCCGACTGGCAAACTCAATCGCCGCTGCTCCACCTAAACTCGCTCCGGCTAACACGATTGGTCGATTCACGTTCTGTTTCCACCATGCGTACATATGCGCACACTTCGCCTCGGGCGAATAGTCACCGATGCCATCATCCAAACCGTCCGTAAATCCCCAACCCAACAAATCCAAAGCGTACACCTCCGCTCCGTTCTCTTCTAACTTAGGGAACAGTCTGCGGTATTCTAAGCAAGAGGAGTCGAAACCGTGAAGTAAAACGTACGGATGGTACTCGCCGTTCTCTACTTTGTTACTTTGCACTAAAGACGTCATGACGTTCTTTTCTCTCCCTTCTACGGAAACTTCGACAACTTCCACTCGTTTCGCCATTTCAATCGCCGCCGCTTCAACAAATTCTGAAACTTCCGCGGGAATTGGTGACGATATTGTCGACGCGATCGTCGTTGACGCGCCAGCGCGTCTTCGATGCGCGATTCTTTTTTTAATCGCGGACGATTGTTTGCGACAGGATCCAATTCTGGCACATCCGTAAGCTCCCCGTCTCTCGACGAGAGTCGACGATAGAGACATGATGACAGAAGAGCTCAAAGTAAGTCGACGCTTTTACTTTACCTATCTTTCCCTGCGCGGTCTGCGCGTTCGAGTGCGCGTTCGAGTGCCAACAAAAAAGTGAAGTCTGATTGATTAATGGAATGTGGATAAAAAATATCCATAAAAATCTTCTTATTTTGGTACATGCAATGCAATTGAACTCAGGTGTGCTCTCTGACGTTGTTAGTCTTTGACGGTCGGTTTGGGATCGATGACTCTCAATATGCCGCTTGAACACGGCCACTGACCAATCGCTCGAGCGACTTCCCACCCAGCATCTCGTGCACCGTGCTTTTTCAACGTCCCCACGTGGGCAAAGTTTCGGTCCCAGTAGTTTCGATAGGTTGGTCGCGTGCGTCCAGTTTTTTCGGCGCCGCCATCAGATGACTCGATTTTAACGGACGCTTGAACAGCTAACGGAGGCGCCAAGCCGAACGCGTTGACCTTGTCGCATATTTGTAACGCGAATAAGGTGGAAACTATGGATATTGGCGCGCGAGAGGAAGATATCTCTCGCGCGCCGGATGGGGCGCCAGCTTCGTGGGAATGCTGGTCGAGCGCGTTGGCCACCCGGTGGAAAGTTTGGAGGATGCGAACGAGGAGGCGAGGTTCAATGGCGACGACGGAAGGAGGATGATCTTCATTTCCTCCTCGAACTTGCTCGAATGCGCGTATGAAAGGAGGGTAGGTACCTCTCAACGCCGCGCGACTGAAGAGTTCATGTAAGACGATGGTCGAGTTTCTCGAGGCGATCGATTCGAGCGTTTGCGGCTGCAGCGCGTTTCGGCGTCGTCGCCGTTTGGCGTTTCGCATTTTTGCGCCTTCATTTTCGCTCTCCAATTCGCAATCATCCTCTGGTTCCACGTCGTCATCTTCTTCACGACCGGCGAAGGCATTTTTGTTTGAAACCAAATTGCGCAAATCATTCGCCGCGGCGAAATCAAAGGTCGTTCGCGCGCCTACGTCTCTTTCAAATCCAACCGTACGTCCTAAATCAATTCTAATAACTGCCTCGTGTTTATCTATTTGCTCTCCTAGCGCTTTATCTTTTAATGATCCAGATGTGCCGACGACCGCGCACGATTTATACCGCGGGAATTCTTTTCTAATGTTCTTGCTACTACTACTACTACTACTGCTGCTGCTGCTAATACTGCTCCTCCTACCACTTGAACTAAACGATTCTCCAATCAAGTCGTCGTCTAGATACTCCGCGGGAATCTCCAACCTCGGCGACACGCCGTTTGGAATGTCACCTTCCAAAACCATCTTCATCACCCTAGATCCTCTGACTAACGGTAACCGTTCTATAAATTCTCTCGTCAACTGAATCGCATCATCACTCTCATCGTTTACGTCTACCTCCAACACCAAAGACTTCATCGCCTCTTCGCTCAAATTCACGTTCAGCGGTGCGTTCCTCGGATCCAACTCGAATGATTTCCATACTTGTCTTTTGAAGAAATCCGGCGGGTGTCTCGACCGGCATTTCCCTGAATTTACATCTGGAATAATCGTACCCAATCGATACTTCTTCGACGGCAAATCGAGTAAATGATCTTGTTTCCGTTTCTCCCTCGCTTCTAATTTGCGTTCCTCTTGCTTTTCGCTCAGATTTTGCTCGAGATTTTCGTCCCATTTCAAATCGTTTTGGTAATCCTCCTCCTCCTCGTCTTCCCTCCTCTTTTCCCTCCTCGTCCCCACGAGTGCCGTTATCGCTCGGTCGACGATTCCGTATCGGTGGTCGTCGTGTCCTTCTTCGCCCAACGTTCTCGTCCTCGTCGCGCGTCTCCGGGTCGTCGTCCCACCAAACTCCCCGACGTCCCTCGAGAAAAACATCCGGCACGCGACGCACACCAGCGAGACCGCCAAGACGGTTCTCGAATCGAAACGACGTCTTCGTCTTCCCCGAGGCCCCTTCCGTCCTTTTAACACCACCATCGAGACACACAGACCACGACGACAAAAAAAATAAATAAAGCGGCGGCGATGGTCCTCCTCTCCTTAAAAGGCGGGGGTGGGGGGGTCGTCGTCGTCGAAAGCGACGGCGACTGTGGACGAAGAGGCGCTTTTAGGTATTCAAATGAATGCGGAGGGAATGGAGTTTTCAAAACGTTTCCCTTTTTTCTCAGATTTTTTAAAACCCTAAATATACTGTTCAAAAAATACGCGCGAAAACTTTGCTCTCGAAAGAAAGAGAAGAGATTGTGGTGTGTTTGTTTCCCCAAAACACTTTGGGCAGTTGTTGTGACGACGACGAAGAAAAAGAAGAAGAACAAAGATACGGAATGCCCGGCCTGACCCCTGCGAGCGAACAGAGCTTCGATTTCGACGACCACGCGTACGCGGCGGCGCCCGGATCGCACGGCGGGAGCGTCGATGGAGAAAACGCGTTCGTCCCTCCCAGGTGTGTATTTTTTGTCGTCCTTTTTTTTCTTTACGACAAAACACGCGCGCGCGGGCGCTGCATCTCTTCGTTTTGGCGGCGGAGAGTACGCGAAGGAGAGGATCGAGAGCCGGCGACGAGGACGACGAGGAGGAGGTCGTTCGCGCGGATTTTGCGCGCGACGCGTGCCGAAAAGAGCCAAATGCAATTGGAGTCTCGATCCTCTTCTTTTTTTTTATATTTGCGTTTTTGTCGAGCGTTTTTTTGTGTGTGTGCGCGAGACGAGCGATTTTGCTCGAGACGTCGAAAAAATTCGCCGACGCTGACGCCGGCATGCGATCTCTCTTTTCGACGGCACGAAAAACAGGTACCGGGCGTTTAGCAAATACAACGATAAACCAGGCACGGGAAAGACGGGATATTTCGATATTCCTCCGAACAATTATCCGTTTTACATGGAAGAGGAGAAGTAGGTTTTTTGAGCTCGTATTTTGTTCGTCGTCTCGCGAGACGGCGCGGTCTCTCCCATCTGCGCGCTTTCGCGAGTAATGTTGCTAACCGCACGCGTGGAAACTTCGACATATCTTTAAAACAAAACAGATACTGCCCAAAAACTACCCGCGAGGGTGCGACCGTGACGGAATGGACCGACCCGTACGAGCCGACCCCAGAGCAAGAAGCCGCCGACCGTCAAAAAGCTTTCGAAGCCGGCATCCCACACGGCGAATACGTGTATCGCCAACGATATGGTAACTGCCCTATCCTTTCCTTACTCGTGATTTCCGAACTTCACACGGATACGGAATATGGAGGCCCGTTTTGGATCCACGTTCCCTCTAAAATCAGAGTTTCCGATTTACGCGACTACATCCGCGACCGGTGCGGCATCATGCCCGGTCTCATGAAACTCGCGTACAGAGGTCAAAGCTTCGAAGACGAGAGTCGAAAATTAGAACACTACGGCGTGAGATATTGGAATAAGAAGTTTCCAGATTGGCCGTTGGTTATCTTGAGAGGTTGAGTTTTTATTGACATCTCGCTGATATTTTTGTCACATCTTTTCTTTCATACATTGATTAGTACCATACTTAGTAGGGGATAAGAAGCACTCAAAATTCGTCATTTTTTCTCTTTTACCAATCGCACTTTGCTCGAGAGAGAGAGAGAGAGAGAATTGCATTCTCGACGCGAGATCGATCATGTTCACCTCCGCGATCAGAACTGCGTTCGCTCCTTCGCGCGCACCATCTCGTCGCGGCAGAAAAGTCCACGCTAAAACCTTCGCTTCCTCAAACGCCACTCCCCCCATCCCGGTCTCCAAAAATCACGAGTGCGCGGTCCTCGCGTTGGGATGATTTTGGGGTCCCGATTCGGTGTACTCGAAAATGAGCGGGATCGAATCGACGCGCGTTGGGTATTGCGGAGGTGAAACCGAAAATCCCACGTATACGTCCGTGTGCGCCGGAGATGGTCACACCGAGGCGATCAAACTGGATTTTAAGAAATCCGAGACGAGTTTTACGAAGATTTTGGAGGTATTTTTCAAAGAACATTCGCCGCAATGGAAGGCGAAAGCGCAGTATAAGAGCGCGATTTGGTGTCAAAACGAAGAGCAGTACTCTATTGCGATGCAAATGATCGAGCAGTTGGAAAGGGATGGGAAAGGACCGATTAAGACGGATGTGTATGGTCCGGACGAGAGTTCGGTAACGCCTTGGTACGATGCGGAAGAATACCATCAAGACTTCTATGCAAAACAAAGCGCGAGGAGTTGGATTTAATACATGATCTCACTCACTGATGTGGATCTTGGGTGTACGTTCGCGATGTTTGTTTTCAATGTATGCGTGTGTATGTATGTGACGAGCACGTCGATAAGTGTGATTTTATTTTCGCATTTGACGCGCTTCGATAGTACGCGTTTGAGGAAAATGAAACGAATACGCAGACCCACCCGCCATCGATTATAAATTCTGTAAAAAAGCAATAATATGTACCTTACCAACGATACTGCACAGGAAAATTCTTACAACACAATCTTATATTCTAAAGCTTCTACGTTCTCCAATCCTTGTTCGTACGGGAACAGATGACTCTCATAACTCCTCCCAAAACCTTTCATCAAAACGTTTGTTTCGTTCACCTCGACGATACAAAATGGTCCCGGGTGCCCTTTATCCTCGTCGCTGGCCAACATTGGCGACTCTAACACTACAAAGTGCGTGCCAAACTCGTCCACGTGCACTCCGCCTTCGTGCTGGTGCCCGCTAAAGACGCATTTGACGCACCCATCGCCGTCTTTTTGTATAACTCGTAAAACTTCTTCGTAATTCCACAACAACGTTCTCCCGGTCCCGCTGGTTGTTTTCGGATGCACGAGCAAATGGCAAAAAATTAACACTTTCTCCTCGTTTTCGTTCGACTTTTTCAATTCCTCTCTTAACCATTTCAATTGCGTCTCTCCGACGCCGCCGTTAAACGGCACCCACCTCCCATTCAAACCCTCTAAATCCTTAAAATACGGAAACGTCCCGCTCATCCTCTCCGTTTGCACTACGTCTGGATTTTCGTCGCACCACTTATCCGCGTTCGGGTTATTCTTCCTCAACAACGTCAAAGCGTCCTCGTCCAATCCTTGCTCTCTTCCTTTACTATAAATCGAAACGTCGTATGGGTTCAATATGATCACCTTCCACTTCTCGTGCGGTTTCTTCGCATAATATAAATCACCATCCTCACTCGCGCACTTAAACGTCAATCCATCTTTCCGATACGACTCGATGCCTTCTTTCTTCAAATCCACTCCATCTATTAACTCTCTTCGCGTAAAATTGTACAACTCGTGGTTCCCGATGGTAAATATCCAGTCGCGACATTTACTTTTGTCTAAAATCTGCATCACGTCCGCCAATTGCCGCCGGCCTTCAGATAAAGGTTTGAACGAATCTGTTTCGAAATCAAACGCGCACTGATGGTCGATTATGTCCCCGTTGTGGATGATAAAATCGATCGGCGTCATAGTACTCTTCGTGCCACTCATATTTAAGGTATCCCCTTCAGCGTGGTGCAAATTGAAATGTTCCACCGCGTTCCTCGCGACGTTCAAAGCGTTTCGATACCTTCGAACTTGCGACCCGCTAAAATTCGTCCGGTCGTCCGTGTCGCAGTACTGAATGTCCGCGAGTAATCCGAATTTAAACAGAGGAGGAGTTTTATCTGCATTTCCCTGTGAAGTGGAAGCTTCCTCTTTATCTGATGACGTGCATCGCGCGGGTGCTTTCGAGTGTTGATTCTCCATTCTTGCACTCAAAGACGATCTGAACCTTTTGGTATTGAATGCGTGAGAGCGTTTTACGGTCGTAGTAGTCGTCGTCGCGGCGAACGATGTGCAGTGCGACACCGAGAAAATGCGCATGACTTTTTTCTGCGGCTTTTGGTTAGAGGAGAAAAGAGAAGCAAAATATTGCGCAATATTCTATACGCGTACACGCCTGTATGTTTCAAAAGCTTCTAGCTATGGCTAATAATAGTAATACTCCTCGTCAGAAAGGTCCTCAGCCCTTTTCTTAGTATCGTCGTCGGAGGAGGAATCGTGAAACGCGTACCTCTCCCACGTCTTCTTCAACGGCTCGAGTCCTGGTAACTCGTCGAATATCTCAGCGTAGCCGCTCAAAATTTTGTGGCCGTCGACGACTTGAATGACGTCTTCTTCTTCTTCTTCCTCGTCGTCGTTTTCGTTTTCGTCTTTGGAGACAAAACGTACGGCGTCTCGTTCAAACTCCCAGGTGTATTTATTCTCAAAGTTCCACAGGTCGGAATCTTCTTGCTCTTCCGGAAGGTGGAATAGTGGTTCGTTTATTATTCGCGTGCGCATGATGCCGCACATCGGGCACTCTTGACAGAGCACATCTTCGAGCTTTTCTACCGCAGATTCCGCTGTGTGGCCCGTGGCTGTTTTGGGAGGTGGTCCCCAAAGTTTGACTTTTGGTTTCAAACGGATTGGGAGTGGGATTTTGAGAAACTTCATCAACGAAAGACATTGGTTGCGTTCATCGTCGAGCATGAGCGGCAACGCTTCGCGGAGCAAGCAGGCGCTATGGAACGCGTGCGTGCACGGAAATGCGTAGAACGGGGCCAATTTGGCACAATCTGAGGAATCAGGAACTTTTCCGTTGCGTAACACCGGTTTTTTGCACGTCGCACACTGTTCGTCGGCATCGATTTCTAATTCTTTCGATTGGATTTGACGCACTTGTTCTCGTATGCGCGCGGTGAGTTCGCTGTCTCGTTCGATGTCTTTCTTCATCGTTTCGATGGTATTTTGGTACTTTTGCAACGCTTCGAGAACGGCATCGCGAACGGCGTCAATTTTAGTGAAATCTGGTAGTAGTGGGAGGATGTCTTCCACCCCGAGAATTCTGCTGACGGTGTCGTTCCCCGCCTCGTCGTCTTCATCTCTCTGTTGGTCGCGAACGTTATTGTCTTTGGTCGTTTCCTTGAGAAAGTCTAAAGCGACTTTAACTTTTTGCTCGACGAGAAGTTCTTGGGTATTTTCTTTCGATTCGGTAGCACAGTTATCGATGACGTGCTTTGCAATCTCCAACCAAAGTGTTTTGCGCCTCAAATGCGCGGTTTCTTCGCGCTCAATGTCAGAGTCGCTCTCTCCGTCGTACTTGCCATCACTGGTATCATCATCGTCGTCATCATCGCTACTCTCGTCCTCATCGCTTTCGTTCCTAATCGCCAGTTTCTTTTGCATTTCTTTCAACAACAAAGACGTTTTACTTTTATTATCGCTACCACCAAAATATGCGTGGTTAATGCCACCATCGAAATCGTACAAGTTTGAGACCGGCGCGTCGGCGATGGTTTTCGCCAACTCGACATCATTCCCGTGCTCCAACGCCGCTCGTATGGCTTCTTCGTATTCTTTTAACAAGCAGTGAAGAAACGCAACGCACTTATACACGAGTTTCTTATCCACGCGCGATTCGAGTAACGTCAACGCGTATCGCGGGTCGTAATACGCGAACTGATTTTTCTTGGTGTTGTTCCCGGTGGCTTTCGCCACGGCAACTTCGAAAAAATTTTCCTCATTCGTTCCGAACGATTCCACTTCTTCCGTCCTCACAGCTTCTCTCAAGTAACTTTCCAACTCTTGCAATAACTCTTTTCGAAACTTGTTCGCTAAAGATTCCACGTATAACGTCATCAATAAGTTATGACACGCTAAATCTCTCGCGGCTAACGAAGAGACATTGGGTTCTGCGCACGCTCTTCGCAAATACCGAATCGCGTTTTCCACCGCATTTTCATCTTTCGAACCGACATATGGCGTGAAGGCATACAGAATGCGTTTAGGTTCCACTCTTGCCGCGCCTTGTCTGATTAAAAAATCTGCCGCTTTCTCCGGGCTCAACTCGAAACACTTTTCGATTGAATCGCAAATCAACTCCGACGGCACCTCGACGTTTGCTAAAGCGTCTAAAGTTAAATCAATGTCGCGCTTTTCATCGAGGAAGTACGCGATGACTTTTTCGTGTTCGCCGTGCGCAGACGCGAAGGAAATTTCTAGATCACGATCGCCGGTTTTTTCTATTTTCTTCTTCGTCAGTTGCGTGTCTATGTCTGTCTTGAACCGCCGAAGGAAAGAGGCGAACTTTAAGCGCGTTTCCAAGACGTGTTTGCTTTTCTCTTCAGCTCTTTGAATGGCGCTCAAGTGTAAATCGACGAGGAAGTTTGCAAGCATCGCGCGTTTCGCGGCATCTTCCTCGACGACAGAGTGTTGAGAATCCTTGTTGTCTTTTTGCTTGCTGGTGCTTTTCTTGGCATCTTTACTACTGCTCGCCTCAGATTTGCCGCCATCGGATGCCAAAACGCCGCCGCCCGGGAGAAGCGCAACTTTATTCAGCTTTTCATATCTCCCCACGCAATACTCAATCAAACCATTCAATGACCCGACGTCTTTAAATTTCTTAGCGATACGTTCAAACGGTACCATCTCTTCGCACTGCGCCCACGCTTGACCGGCGAGTTCGTATTCGCGACCTTTGAACGCTTTTTCCGCCTTGGTTTTGAAAATTTCAAATCGTCGTCGCGTGTCGTTACCGACACATTGTAACGCACGCTTGAATTCGTTGCGTTCGCAATAGTATCTCCACGCATCTCTCGCTTCATCTCTGGAGGCGATTTCGGATAACGCGCCGTTATCGGTGCACAAATACGAAACGCCGGTGATATCGTCAGTGGTGCAAAAGACAACTTTCGAGGCAATCAAGCTTTCGCGGGTGACTATACCATCCGAAGTTTCGTCCAAACGTAAGAGCTGAGCTAATTCACCAGTCAGTCTGGATATACACGCAATTCTGTCTGTGTACGTCAACACCGCGTGGTGATCGGTAAGGGCCAAGCCTACCGGCGAAGAGTCTTCTTTTTTACGCAAAGCGTTCTTCGTGGGAAACGGCAACAACGAATGATCTCGCAGTAACTTTGCCTGATTTTCCGTTTCTCTCGCCGATGCATCCGCGGATCCGGCATAAACTCCCGCTCCAGTGAGCCACGCGAATACGATTTCGTCCGTGGACGCGTTTCTTTTTGTCGCTAAAGTTGACGTCGAGGCTCGCACGGGCATGCGCACCACCGGTTCTAGAAGCGCTTGGTTTTCGCTCTTTTTCAATTCATCAAAGAAGTGTTCAATAGACCGCGCTTCTTTTTTCACGTAGAATAATCTCGACGGCGTAGCTACCATTAACGTGTAAAATCTATTATTATTTCTCTTTGTTTTTCGTTCGTCTTTACTTTTGCCGCTACTCAATAGTTTTGACAAAGGCTTTTGCTGTTCTTGCGACGATGCGCTCTTATTATACTTCGAGGCGTTTGACGACGACGACGTTCTCTTCGAATACAATTTCACGCCAACAATCGGTTCTCTCAAGCCACTTTCCTTCGGAATATCTAAAACTGGGACGCACTTAACCTCTCGCAATCTCTTCCAATCCTCTTTATCTTCTTCTAATTCTAAATACATGATTGTCCCGGTGGATGTGCCGAGGAGGAACTCGCGTTTTATTTTCGTCTTTTTCTTTTTCAGATTCGCTTTCGTTTTATTACTACTCTCGTCATAGGACGTTCCTCTGTGCGTGCCGTCGTCTATATCGTAGTTTTCTTCGTAGTTTGTGATTTTATCGTCTTCTTCTTCATCCTCTGAATCGCTCGATTCCTCCTCCTCCTCCTCCTCTTCCTCGCCTCTGACACCCCTCTCGCTCTCGCGACTCCCTCTCCTCGTCGAAGACGCCCAACAGCCACTACTCACGCTCACTCCTTTCAACTTCCCAATGACTTTCGACCTTTCCCACCCCGAGGAAGACCCGCCATCGCCCAGATAATGCGTCTCCATCACCTTCCCTGTCTTTGCATCTCTCGTCGTAAACGCGCACGCGTCGCCTCGCGCGCATACAATCTTCGCAATCTCCAAAGCGTTGTTCCCGTTTTGGCCCGATCCTCCTGGAATCAAACTCGCCAATCCTCTTCGTTTTGCGATCCCAGACGTCGTCCTCTCGTCCTCCTCTTTCTCTTCGTCCGCGTCCTCTTCCTCTTCCAATCGTTCGACTATGGTTTCGATCTCTTCCGAGTGCATCATTGTCTTCGCGCGGCGGCGGCTTTTGAGTTCTAAAACGTCCGTTTTCCCAGTCACAAAGTTCACTTTCATCAGGCATCCTCGATTCGTCCCGACGTACACGCGATCGTTCGTGCTGCTTCCCGTCGTCGGGTGTCCGAACGTTTTCACGAACGACGACGTAAACGACGACGAGGCTTCTTTTCTTCCTTCTTCTTCTTCTTCTTCTTTTAATGGTTTCTTCTTCCTCGTCAAAGAGGGCGCTCTGAGCAGCGGTTG